>ENA-OQKO01000054-OQKO01000054.1-human-gut-metagenome-genome-assembly--contig:-NODE-54-length-137504-cov-12.981678_pt1 | contig 137504 bp, 137 predicted proteins | sample MGYA00242777_ERZ504796 | MGnify/ENA primary metagenome ERZ504796 (study PRJEB26092, sample SAMD00036404) | human gut metagenome | host: Homo sapiens | study: EMG produced TPA metagenomics assembly... | reverse complement strand
TTCTGGCACTTCCGTTAATAATCACAATTTTCATGTATGTTTCCTCCAGCTTCTGATTTCATGAAATCATTATACCTTTTTTCGCTTATCCTGTCATCACATTTCATCAGATCAGAACCTGTCAAAATCCTCCTGTGTGGCAATCTGTCTCCATCCCTTATACTCATCGTTTCTGCTCTCCACAAACATATCATTCACCATCCCGATAGTCAGCAGATTCAGATCCCGGATGGAAATCCCCAGCTGCACACACCGGAGGAGAAACAGGGGAGTTGTCATTTCACGGTCTGTTGCATGAAGTTTTTTTATCCTCAACATCCGTCCTGATGTTCATTTCCCACAGCTCGATCAGCTTCGGCAGAACCTGATAAATATTGAATGTATTAAACTCATCTAGCCAGTCCTCCGGATTATCCGGGATAGACGGATCCGCATGTTTTGCCATCACATACGCAATGTTCTCAAACATCTCAAGAGAAAACAAATACAGGGAGGACTTTTCCGGATCCCCGTCCCCGATACTCTTTTCCAGAACAGATAAATCCTTGTAGATATCCCTCTGGAACTTAATCCTGTAAATACGCGGAATGGCGGCAGAAGCCTTAAAAGCAACCGCCTTCCCGTCAAACTCAAAAAGCAGGGCAAACAGTGCCAGTTCTGCATCCGAGTTTTCAATCAGAACACCCTTGGCATCCAGCTTCTCTCTCAGCACATCCGTCCGGAAACTCTCCGGAATCAGTGCAAGTTCCAGACCTCCGACTTATTATAAAAAATCCCGACATCATCCAGAACTGTTTTCACCAGAGCTTCTGCCCCTGGATCCTTCCGGTCCGTGTAAAGCTCTATCCTTACTTCACTAATCCAGAAGTATACCCGCCCGTCTGCCGAAAAATTATCACTGCCGGGAAACAGATAACAGATAAACGGCGGATCCGGGCTTTCCCCTTCTGCAAAATGATCAACTTCCAAATATCTCGCAAGACTTATCACTTATCCGTAACTCCCCTTCTTTAAATTGTATTCTTTATTCTTTATTGCTTTGTATGGAAATTCAACTGATTGTCTATGTCCCGTCCAGCATACATTACTCTAAGTATTGTTATAACTTTTTTATCACTATTTGGAATATATAGTATCACATAATTATCTACTGGTAATATATGAAGTTCACGACTTTTCCATGGTTCTTTTTCATATTTTCGATAACGCTTCGGCATCTCATCTTTTAATTCTCCTTCTCCATAATTGGTAAGATTCCATCTTTCTTTAAAGTGTCATAAATGAATAAGCGACCCTTTTGTGTCCAATAAGTATGAGGCTTGGAATGAGCTGAACCATCTGAACCGCTGTAAGTATGCGTCTTTGTTGATGTAAGTCCCATTTCTGCATACTCCTTGTAAAGAAGCCATATCTTTTTCCCTTGCTTGAACTGGATCCCTTTTTCCTTGAGATACTGGTTCATGTGATTTGCTGTCCAGCCATAGTCTTTTGCAATGACCGAAATTGCCACCAAGTCCTTACAATTGAGAACCACATCGTAATAACTCGCTTTCGGTTTCATTTCTACAATCTGCTGATTCTGAACAGCAACGGTCTGCTGCAATGCCAACTTTTCTTCACGTTCTTTCTTAAGCTCCATAAGAGCATTAATAAGAATATCCGGATTGGCAAGTGCCTCATCAACTGCAAACACACCATGCTTTCTGATTGCAGGAAGGACTTCTGCAGTTACCCAACGCTTGAACTTCCTTGCATTTGGCATCTTGCTTGAAAGAATCAAACTGTAAAGACCGCTCTCGTTGATAATAGGAGTATTCTGCACTCTGCCGATGGAGTCCTGAATTGGGACTGCATCTATATCCTCTGGATCAACATGGTCGCTTACTGCTTTGGTAGGTCTTTCATAACCAAGAATCTCAGCTACATCCTTACCGACAAAATATGGCTCTCCATTAATCAATAATGTGCGGATAGAACCAAACTCCGCATTCTTAAAAACTTGTAATTCGTTCATATGAATTACCTCCTGTAAATTATTGAAGTTTCCCTCTAAGTTACAGGCAAAGAAAAACGGCGGGATTTTACCCCTTGCCATAAAAGTTTTTAATCTTTTTTATAAAATTCTGTTTCGTACCCGTCCGCACGAAGTAAAATGCCAGGAATCCAAGGCGGGGTTCTACCCATTTGCTCACAGATAACATCCAGTGATACATCTTTACTGCATTCAATGATCAGTTCATCATGGACATGACCGCAGATAAAACAATGTGACAGTGTTCTAATGGCATACATCAAAATATCACGGCTTATCGCCTGAACGATATTTTCCACAAATTTAGGACCGTAGCTTTCAATCCGCTTCCACTTCTTGGCTGCGCCGACACCTTCATATGTAACAGACTCACTTCCAAACTTATTTACTCCCATTTTCGGTTTCACATAACAAAGCCTTCTTCCGCTTGGAAGTTCAATAAACAGCATTCCGCTTTTATATAAAAATCTGACTGAACCGATGCTTGATGGCTCTCTTTGCTTTACTGCTTTTTTCACGGCTCTGTCAACATCCCACCAATACCTTACGATATTGGGATTTGCCTCACGCCACATATCTACCAGTGGCTGCAGTTCTTCCTCTTCAAGACCCATATCAAGGGCACCCATTGATTTCAATGCCCCTACTGATCCGCCATAACCAAGTGCAAGTTCAGCAATCTTACCTTTCTGTCTTAGATGAGCATTTCGACCATGCTTTTCAACCGGCACCTTAAACATCTGGCTTGCTGACGCACAATAAATATCTCCGCCACCAGCAAAAACATCTGCTCTCCATTTTTCTCCTGCAAGATGGGAAAGCACCCTTGCTTCAATTGCAGAAAAATCCGATACGATAAATTTCATCCCCTCTCGTGGCACAAAAGCAGTACGGATAAGCTGTGACAAGGTATCCGGGATATCGTCATACAGCATATTCATCGCCTCATAATTTCCCTGTTTTACAAGAGAACGAGCCTCTGCCAAATCAGACATATGGTTTTGTGGCAAGTTCTGCAATTGAATCAGCCTGCCTGCCACCTTCCACTTCTGTTTGCACCATAAAACATGAACATTCCTCTTGCCCTTGTGTCACGGCATACTGCATTTGTCATCGCCTGATATTTTCTCACGGATGATTTTGCAAGTTGCTGACGAAGGGATAAAACCGTACGTAACGGTTCCGGTGCAGTTTTTAATACTGCTGCCACTTCCTTTTTGCCAAGGCTGTCCATTTCCAGTCCATTCTTTGCAAGCCATTCTTTCATCTGCTGTACAGAGTTCGGATTTTCAAGTCCTGTCAGTTCCTTCATTTTCTCTGACAGTACAGCTTTAGACTTTTCATCAAAGGCGATTGCATTTGCTACGACATCCATATCAAGGGCAATCCCTCTGTCATTGATTTCCTGATCAAGATGGTATTCTTCCCACACAAAATCAAGAACAGAGAAGTTTCGCAGTTTATCCTGAATGGACATCTCCACCTCTACATCCCGCTTATTATATTTTTTAAACATCTCCCATTTGCTCATATCGTGCTGTGGCAGATTTCTGGTCCTTCCACCGTTAACCTTCGTAGCCTTACATGGAACACAGAAATATCGGATGAGTTCTTTTCCCTCAGTCAGCTTTTGTTCCTCAAGACCTAAAACAGCACCTGCTCCTGCAAGTGATAACGGAAGTCCCATATAGGCAGCCCACACCATAAAGCATTTCCACGATGACGGGTCAAGATAATCACTGACGGAATCTTCTTTGGTACTGTAGCTTATAAACTTTTCTGGATAGAATCTCCTAAGATATTCAGACAGACACACCCTTTCAAAATTTGCATTAAATGCCCATTTAGTGATTTGTTCATCTGTAAGTGCGTCAATAATCTCAGTAGGAATTCCTTCGCCTTGTGCGATGTCTATTACTGCAACTTCTCCACCGTCAACAGAATAACCAAACAGCAATATCTCGAAGTTCTCTGACTGGGCATATTTGTAGACACCGCATTTTTGCAGATCTACATCAGAAAATGTTTCAATATCTATGCTTATATTTTTATTACATCATGCTCCTAAAAAAACAGGCGGCAGTGAGAATCTGCCACACTGCCGCCCTTTGATTTACTCGTTATTCTTGTCTTTCTTTTTCGTCAGATTCGGAAACAACCAATGAATCGACCTCTTGATGACACCAAAGAACCATTTCCAAATGCTCACAAGAGCAAATCCCCAGAAAAATAATGTGATTCCAAACAATGTACCTCTGATAGAGGCATCAATTAAAGTATTAAGTACATCCATATCCTATACCTCGCTTATGATAAAAAGTCATCATCGTCTTCTGTTGCAAAATCGTCCTCTGCTCTGGACTTGCTACCGAGAGGTTCTCCATCCTTAATCTTCTGCAGATTATTAAGACCGCAGAAGATTCCTTTGTTGCCATTGGAATTGAATGCATAAAGGTTGATAGATGCCCTACCATATACACCGCTGTAAACTTCACTGCGGTCGATGATGGTGTTTCTGTCTGCATCTACAATGCCGGGTGCTGTTGCTGAATTTGCATTGATAAAATAGCTGTTTGCATATGCTTCATCATCCGGTCTTTCAAGATCCCCATCACGGAGAGGTGTCTTAATAACGGAAAGTGAAGGTACACTTTTGCCATTACCTTTAAGCTTAGACTGTCCTTCCTCATACGCAGCCTGAATCGCTTTCTTGATTTTCTCCACGGTTACCTTATCTGATTTTGGAATGATAAAGCTGACACTGTATTTTGGTGTGCCGCCGTTGATTGACTTAGGCTCCCACACATTTGCATAACTCCATCTTGTGGTTGGACCTGTGATTACTTTCATTGGATTGTTAAACTTTGCCATAATAAATTCCTCCTAATTTTCACTAAAATCTTCTTTTGCTGTATTCATTTCCGGACGTTTGTCACTCTCCGGTACGAGTGTTGGTTTTCCCTGTGGCTTGTAAACCAAAGAACCTAACAGTTCATTGAACTTTTTCTTGCCGAGAAGAGAAGTCATTGCTGTAATCCCTAACAGCTTTTGTTCATATGGATTGTGTCCTGCCTTTGTTACAGTTTCTGCCACCTTCTCTTCATCGGTATATTTACGGTTGGAACGCCCCTCTACTACTTTGAATCCATCGTAGTGTGTTCCGTTCATTGCCTGTACAAGAGCATACTCTTTGATATCCGCTACCCACGACACAAGTTCATCTGCCTTTTCCAAAATGACCGAAATTTCGATATCATCTAAGGTATCCGGCATCTCAAAGTCATATTTTGCAAGTTCCATGTTATATTCCATTCTCTTTCTGCAGGTAGCTTTCACCTTACAGAACTGGCAGTGATCTCCTGCGTTAAACTCTCCTTCACCGCGAAATACCAGTTGTGCAGCTGGTGCAAGAGTGGTATTTGCCCAGGAATATAAATCTTCTTTCTTCATCACGAAAGTACTCACATTTTTCCTGCGTGGCTGGAAGATCGTCATCGACACTTCCGTGATGTCATAAATTCCGTCAAAAAGATTCAAAGCACCAAATGCATAACACATCATCTGCGAATTATTATCTGCTTGGACTTCCACACCTTTTCCGTGCTTATAGTCAATCACATACAAAGTGCCATCGCCGATAATGACGCAGTCACCGGTACCAAATCCCTCCGGGACATATTTAGAAAAATCAAGTTTCTGCTCTATCAGCACAACAGGGTCTTTGCAGACTTTCTTTACATTTTCTACTACCGAAAAGCAATACTGTGCATATTCTTCCGCACACTGTTCCATCTCTTCATCATAATAAGTAAGGTTGTTTGTCGGATTTCTGCTTTTCATCCCGATTGCCTTTTTCAGCTTATGCTCACAAAGACTGTGGGCATCGGTGCCTTGCAGTGCGAACTCACTTACTCTTTCTTTTTTATCAGCACAGAGTTTTGCAGAAGGCGGACAATTCATCCATCTGTGACTTGATGATGCTGACAAAAATACGTGTGCTGCCATTAAATCACCTCCATCTTCTGTAAGAGTTCCTCATACTTTGAAGGATCAATGTCAGACAGTTTTTCTACACCAAATGAAGAAATCACTGCTTTTACTTCATCTGTATGACCATCTCTTGATTTAGCTACAAGAACCGCCCTCACTTCTTCAAATGAGTAAACCTTCTTTTCTTCCTTTGGTGCAACTGGTTCTTTTGGTTCTTCCTTCACTGGATTTTTGACGTCTGCTGCCGAGAACATCTGTGTCATATTTTCGGAAATATCAATGAGAATCTCACCGCATCTTTTAAGCTCTGCGACTTGTTCTGCCAGTTCTTTCATTCTTCCCATTAGGCTTGCCTCCTTCCTTGATTTCTTTTACATCCACGGACTCCACTGTCTGTCCGGGAGCAAGCAGATACACCTGTGTAAAATCATCGAATAAGAATCTTGCAATTCTTGACGGTAATCTCATATCCGCTGCTCTTAGGACATTAGCTTTCTTTCCGTTGGGGTCTGAAACGTTGATAGTAATTTTGTGTTTCATTGCCATATCACAGCCTCGCTTTCTGTAAGGTGTTCTCCTTTACAAGTTACAGGCAAAGAAAACGGCTCCGTTTTTACCCCTCTCGGAAAATTTATTTAAAAAAGTTTTCTTTGATATAGTTCATGGCATTGTCATGATGCTTTTTTACATTCTTAATGCTGATACCGATACGCTTTGAAACCTCGGTCAGGCTATATCCTTCAAACTCTGTAAGCACAAGAACTTCTCTTTGCTTGTCCGTCATTTCGTTCATAAGCTCATGCACTCTATATGTTTCATTGCTTTCCTCTGCTTCCACTGTTAATGCCGCCTGGTACATAAGCTGACTTTTGTCGAATGCTGTATCAGAGTCCGATTCAGCATCGTTTTCACCAAAATCATAATCAAAGGAAAGATTATAATTGCTTGGAAACTGTTCCCTTACCGCATCTTCTACTTCATCATCTGTAGGCGCATAACCACGATAGGCTGTTTCCTTTTTTATGTACTCTTCTTTCCATGCATTAACCGCGGCCTTTTCTTCTGTGGTTTTCTCTGGTCTAATGTTTTTAAGATTGTAATAAACCTCGCTGTCATCTAAGGAATGAAGCATTTTGATGTCAGCCTCTGTTACACCATTTTCTCCAGGACGAAGGATAAGTCTTTCTTCATTCCCATCTGCACCGGTAAATGTGTAAGTATACGTTTCTCTTTTTGCTGTGTTTGTTTTACGAATTTTCATGATTTGCCTCCTAACTCAGAGGGCAATCACGACAAGATATAAAAATAGGTCTGTGATGGAGATAGACACAGACCTGTTAAACCTAAAGAGAGCGCAACAAGATAAGGGTATCTCTTCACGGCTCGTCCACTGTTTTTATTACAGTGAATCGAAACCTATGGGATATCCTGCCTGATTGCGCACTCCGGCATGATTTTCTATTTTTAATAAAATTATTTTCTAATGCACGTCTACCTTACAATCATGTTCGTGTCCACATGGATTATAAGAAAAACAGCCAACAAAACATTCTGTTTCGTCAGCCTTACAAAGAAAAACTATGAAATTCACGTTCGTAAATTATAAATGTGTAATTTCAGTAGAAAATTTTACACTCTCATGTTATACTAAATGTAGTATTTATATTTATCCGCCCGTTCTTTTCTGTGATTGAATTCTCTGTAAGGTCATTTACAGTATATAAAATTCACTCGGCAGAACTGGTTAGTGAACGATTGGTTTGGATACGCTTGGATATGCTTAGATAGGGAGGGATAAAATGCTTTTTACAGACTTTATACAAAAGCTCTCCTCTGTCATTAGAGGAGGCTCAAGTACAGATAAATTCACACGCTCCATTTTTGAAGCAATAGTTACTGAAAAAGGACAGTCTGTCCTTAACGAATATAAACCGAGCAGTTACAAATCCTTTTATAACGGAAACACTTCTATTAGGAAAATTGCTCAAAAAATAAATCCATATATAGAGCCCATGGAATTCACTGAGTATATTAAGCAATTTTCAGATGCTACTGTAGAAAACTTATGTAATGTATTTTCAGCAGATATTGCCGATATTAATCTACATAATGCAGAGACTAAGCTAGCAGAATTATTTGTTTCAATTATCACTGAGGCAGCTGGATCTAAAAGGATGCAGTCTGCAAATACTTTCCCCCCAATAATTATTGATTCAGAACGTGCCATTGCACCAGATTTGTCCGAGTATCAAGATGGTGTTCTTTATTTACAGGGAATAAAACGAGGTTCTGATGAATATGTTAATCCATTTAAGAAGTATTTGGAAAAAGCTGTATCCTACTATTCAACTAAAAAAACATTACTGTATGCAGAAAAACCACATCCTTTCTATGAACTCTATGTCTGCAACGATATTAAATACCATAAGTATCATCTTACTGGTGTACGGGATACAAAGCCAGAAATCACAATAAGTGATGCTACCGTAGAAAAGCTGGAAGCTGAATCAAAATATATTATAATTGAAGGAATCGGTGGCATTGGAAAATCCATGTTTCTCACTCACCTTTTTTTGTCATCTGCACAAAATTCCACATATTCCAGTGTCGTTCCGCTATTTTTGTCACTTAAAGATTATAAAGACACTACAGATAATGTGGTCGATTTTATTTGGAAGTCGATTTGTGAATATGATTCAAAAATCTCCAAAAAAGACATTATTGAAGCACTACAAAATAAGGAATTAATACTTTTATTGGATGGATTCGACGAAATACAAACTTCTGTTCGAGAATCTTTTCAGTCTGATTTGGAGGCATTTATTAAGTCATACAATGGAAATACAATTATCATGACTTCCCGTCCAATTTATGATTCTTTTGTTTCTTTCTCAAAATTTTCAGTATTTGATATAAAGCCTTTAACAAAAAAACAGGCCTTGGCACTTATAGATAAACTTGAATTTTGGGATGAGATTGCTAAGAAAAGTTTTATGGAAGCATTGGATAATAAGTTGTATTATTCACACTTACAATTTGCCAGCAATCCGTTGCTGTTAACTATTATGCTTATGACATATTCCTCCTTTGGCGAAGTTCCTGCAAAAATGCATGTTTTCTACAGCAAGGCATATGAAACAATGGCTCGTCTGCATGATGCTTCAAAAGGGTCATTTAAGAGACCTCTTCATACAAAACTTACACCTGAAGAATTTGCAAAATATTTTGCCGAATTTTGTGCAAGAACATACCGAGATGAGATGTTAGAATTCGATGAACGTTCCTTTAACGCATATATGTCTAAGGTCCTTCATAGAACTTCTGCTGAAAACAGAGGAATTACCTCGCATGCTTTTCTTCTTGATCTCACAGATAATCTTTGTATTATGTACAGAGAAGGAGCTACTTATTACTTTATACATCGATCATTTCAGGAGTATTTTGCAGCTGTTCACTTTTCTTCTGAATACGATGCAAAACTGACACGAATCGGAAATTTCTTTGAAGGAATGAAAAACCGCAATTATTCTGATAAAACTTTTGACATGATGTATGATATGATTCCTGATAAGATTGAACGTTTTATCTTTCTGCCATTTTTAGATAAACTCATAAGCAAATATTCAGAAAATAATATGGATGAATACTGGGCATTCTTAGAGGACCAATACCCAATAATTAATTACGAGGAGGGTGATGTAGGTGAAACTTATATATTAAGCCCACAATCTTTCTTATATGAAACAATTATCAAATTCAAGACACTAAGACATTCATATGATATGGATTCTGTTAACTGGCCGAACCAAATCTATGATTTACCCACACGGAACTGGGTAGAAGTATACAGTGAGTTTGCAGATGATGATGCATTCATGAAATATCCTGACCCGATGGAGGTTAACGAATTCTTGCTGAATGATACAATATTTATTCCAGAAGAAGATGTTCCTTATCAATATGATTATTATTTTGGTGTGCCTAACAACTCTGGTCTAATGATTAAAATTGACATACATGACATTAGAAAATATGCGTATAAATACAGAGATCTTCGAAAATGTATGGAAGATTCTGAATTTCCTCTTATGTTGGAATATCAAGAAGTGAAGGAATATTACAAAAAATTGAAAGAAAAAACTGAGAAAGAGGATTTATCTGACGATCTCTTTGATGATTAAGGAAGGAGTTCACTGTAATGAGAATCAGCTACAACAAACTATGGAAACTGCTTATTGATAAAAACATGAATAAAAAAGATTTAAAGGAAGCAGCCGGAATAAGCTCTGCTTCTGTTGCAAAACTTGGAAAATCCGAGAACATCACAACCGATGTACTTCTTAAAATTTGCGTTGCACTGAATGTGCATCTGGAAGACATTATGGAAACAATAGACGATTAACGGAGGTATCTCATGAAATTACTATATTCAAATATCCTTCCACTTGGAACAGAGGATAATCAGCAGACAATCGCAGACTGCTTTGAAGAACAGCTTTCAAAATCTGACCGTATAGAAATTGCTGTAGGCTATGTATCCCGTGCTTCACTGAGTGAATTGGACTGTCTTGTTGAAAAATATCATATCAAAAATATTTGTCTGAATATCGGAATGTATTATATAGAAGGCATGCCGGAAGGTTCCTATCATGCAGCACTCAAGCTAAATAAGAAGTGGATTGCAGACGGAATCGGCGAAGTCCGCATAATTCGTACTTTTAAGTATCACGGCAAAGTATACTGCTTCTATAAAGACGGAGAACCTTTTGCGGCAATCATGGGATCTGCTAACTTGGGAGTTCTGAAGATGGAAGCTTCCAATCGCAGGCAGTATGAATTATCATCTTTAACAACAGTAGCTGACGAATGCAAAGAGGTATCAGAGCATATTCTCCGATTAAAAATGCCAAACTGCTCTGCAAATATTGGTGATATTACTGATATGCCTCTTATTTTTGAAAAGAATACTGCTCTCTCTGGCATTGAACTCGTTACAGAAGTTCCTCCTTCAAATGTGGAATTCTATAAACGATGCATGGCATATACGTCTTTCCTTCTTCCTCTAAAAGTTCCTGCCGCTGATGAGCGACACATGGATGACGGAAAACACTACACAAAATCAAATGTAAATGTTTGCTATGCCGCACCAAGAAATAAGAGAAAATCTCGTGACTGGTTTGAAACCCAGCTCACGGTTGCAAAAGAAATCACCCGCACTGATGGATATCCAGAAAAGAATGTTCCATTCTTCATCATTACAGACGATGGCTACTGGTTTAAGGCTCATACTACAAGTGATGGAAATAAGCAGTTCAGTGCTGTTGGAGATGAGTTAATTATGGGACGATGGCTTAAAGGCCGACTTGCCGCTGCCGGACTTATTTCTCCTGTAAATGATACTCAGCTTGACACTGACCGCAAAGGTATGATTACAAAAGAAATCCTGCAAGAATACGGCTGCGAAAGCCTTTATCTGAAAAAGACTGGACAGACAGCACTTGATGAGGATGGAACTGCGCTTGATGTTTGGATGCTTTCATTCAAACCGGAGGAACAGGAAGGAGATGACGAATAATGCCTTATTTAAAGAATTACCTTGATAAAATTATCGAGCGCGGAAATGTTGGACTTGCAGAATCAATCTCCAATACTGCAGAGGAAGTGGGAAATAATTATCTGAAAAACTTCTCCTTCACTAGTCACGAAATTGGTTTATTGCTTGGCAATGTACAGTCTGGCAAAACAGGACAGATGTTTGGAATAATGAGCAAGGCGACTGACCTCGGATTTCCAGTTTTCGTTCTTCTTACTACAGATAATATCGTTCTTCAACAGCAGACTCTTGACCGCGTAAAAGCTGATTTAGACGGATTCTGTATCTGCGGAGAAAATGATGCACGAGTATTTGCAGACAACAGCCTTATGCTCCCTACTATCGTTGTATTAAAGAAAAATGCGCGAATCCTAAAACTATGGGCTAACATATTTAACTCAACTGGATTTATGCGCGGAAACCCACTGTTCATTGTTGATGATGAGGCCGATGCAGCATCTCTGAATACATTAGTCAACAAGAATCGTCAGTCTTCGATAAACAAATACCTGGAGTCAATTCGTAATGGTGCTTCAAGTAGCTTGTACCTCCAGGTTACTGGAACACCACAGTCTATTTTCCTTCAGACCCGTAAGTCAGGGTGGCATCCATTCTTCACTCACTACTTCAAACCGGGAAATAGCTATCTTGGTGGTGACTTCTTCTTTCCGAAAACAGGAAAGCCAGATTGCGTAACATATCTGGATAACTTGAATAAGCCAGAAAGAGAAGTCGTAATAAGACATCTTCTTGTATCTGCACAAATATTAGCATCTGGAGGAACAACCTCTACATGCCTGATTCATCCAAGCGTTAAACAGGCTGTTCATCAAAAATTTGCAGATAGTATTAAAGCCGAGCTTGACTGGTGCAAGGCAAACTTAGCTGGTGACCTTGCTACCGAATTACGAAAACAGCACACTTTGCTGACTCCAACTAAATCCAATGCTGTTCCTTTTTCAGAAATAATGAATAAGGTCACAGAACTTTTGAACAATAATGAAATCAAAGTTCTTGTTATGAATGGAAAGACAGATGTTGAAAGTTCAGAATATGCATCTGGATGTAATTTCGTTATTGGTGGGAACACACTGGGACGAGGTGTTACATTTCCTGGTCTTCAGACTATTTATTATACAAGAACCGCTAAGAAACCACAGGCTGATACAATGTGGCAGCACAGCCGTATGTTTGGCTATGACCGTGATCCAGGTATGATGATGGTCTATATTGATGAAAGATTATATAAATTGTTTGCGGATATCAACGCTACAAACAATGCAATTATTTCACAGGTTGAACAAGGCATTGATGATGTGAAAATCTATTACCCAGAAGGACTTAACCCTACAAGAAAGAATGTTTTGGATACGGATCATGTTGCCGCTATATCCGGCGGAACCAATTATTATCCGTTCAATCCAAAGAACAATACTATCAGTCAGATTTCAGACCTTCTCTCCTCTTTTGACGATGACGAACCATATTACCAGGTAAGTCTCCGCTTAATGAAGGAAGTGCTATCTCACATCGAAACTGACCCTGATTTTAAATTGCCGTCTTTTATGTCTATCATTGACACAATGCTTGCAGAGAATCCAACGACTCAAGGCATACTCATTGTTCGAAGAAACAGAGATGTTGCACAAGGGACTGGTGCTTTGCTGTCACCAAATGACTGGCAGCTTGGAGGTTCTTTCCCTCGCAAGATTGTTCTTACCATGTACCAAGTTACTGGAAATAAGGGCTGGGGCGGCAAAAAACTTTGGGTTCCAAATATAAAACTACCAGAAGGTGCTATTTACTATGATATAATTGAGGATTGAAATGGCTGATACACATTCAAAGGAAGTACGTAGTAAAAATATGTCACATATCCGAAGCACAAATACCAAGCCCGAAGAAACTGTTCGAAAGTATCTGTTTTCCCGCGGACTTCGGTACAGAAAGAATGTACGAAAACTTCCAGGATGTCCAGATATCGTACTTCCTAAATATAAAACGATTGTCTTCGTAAACGGCTGTTTCTGGCATATGCACGACTGCGGTCGCTTCGTATGGCCGTCCAGCAATAAAGAATACTGGAGGAAAAAAATCAACAGAAACGTTGAACGTGACGCAGAAAATCATCGCATTCTCTCTGAACAGGGATGGAAAGTCCTTGTGATATGGGAATGTCAATTAAAGAAAAAAGTGGCAAACGAGTATTTAGAGAATTTATATAATGCCATTACCCATTAAAAATACGGATGCAGGTTCAACCACACCTTGCATCCGTATTTTTTAATGATTTAATTTAATCTTCGTCCTTAATATTAGGTTCTGCATATTCGTATTCTTCTCCAGCAAATGTCCTCAAAATTGCCTCAAAGATAATCTTTGCTCCTTCGCATGGAACTGCCATACCAATCTGCTTTCTAACCTGTTCCTTTGAACCCTCGAAAATATAGTCATCTGGAAAGGTCTGGAGTCTTGCTCTTTCACGATTTGTTAAAGCTCTTGGCTCTTCCCAATGATAAATATGTGTTCCGCCTCCGCCTGAACCAGTTACTGTATAAGAAGGCTTTTCAGGGTCAAGTCTCTTGTATATTGTGCTAATTTTAGTCTTAGTGTTAATCTTCAAATCATCCGGCAAATCCACATCCCATACATTCTGTCCCGGTCCAATCAAGTTCAGTCTTCTTACTACCTTTTCTGACTGCTTTGTTGGCTCATTATTATATGCATCTGCTGGAATTGGCGGCTCCTCAATTGCCTGACGGCATGTTTTCATTTCTCCCGTTGGTGCAGGAATTCTGAATTCATATGGAAGATCATCTCGAATGCCAATAATGATAATTCTGTGTCTTGCCTGTGGAATCCCATATTCTTCAAACTTATATAAGTTGGGATAAATTCTGTATCCAGCCTCTTTCATATCTGAAAGAATCTTATCAAAGGCTTTTCCTTCATTAGCACTTCTCAGACCACCCACATTTTCTGCAAGAAACCACATTGGCCGATACATTTTCAGTACTTCAATTCCATATGTGTATAGTGGTCCATACTTCCCCTTGAATCCAAGTTTTGAACCCACAAGTGAAAAATCATTGCATGGAAAGCCAAATGCAAGAGCATCAATGGCTCCAAGCTGTGTTAAATCAAGCGTATGCACATCTTCGCAGTAAACGCTCTCTGGTGCATCTGGGCATATGTTTCGAGTATAAGTACGACATGTAGACTCATCAAAATCGTTTGCCCACTGATGAACAATTCCAAACTCCTCATTTCCTATATCTGCATGCGTGGCCCCCCAGCCAATTCCACCGGGTCCACAGAACAATTCTCCTAGATGAAAAATCATTACAATCTATCCTTTCTTCTTTATAATAAAATCGATCTCGCTCTGTATGTGGTTCTTTTCTTCTGAATCAAGCATAGATGTATTCTTAAATCCTGATTGATACTCTTCTAAGTCTGACGTTTCTAAAAATCCTGCCATAATAAAAAGCGGTACTACTGGTACATCATATAAGACTGCTAGTTTTTTAAGTTCCGCTGCACTTAAGATGTTGTCTGCACCATTTTCCGCTCTACAAAGACGAGAGTTCGTGATTCCTATTTGAGTCTGTACTTTTGCTTGACTCAAACCTTTTATATTTCGTGCTTTTCTTAAATAATCGCCTAATTCACTCATAGTTTCACCTCTTAATCTAGTATAACATATTCGCTGCGTAAATGCAACCTTTTTTTATATTATGCTGCATTGTTGCAGCATAATGCAAATCATGTGTCTAGCTAATATATTTAACTATAAAAATGTTAAAAACAACTTACTGTTCTTAGACCTTTATTTTATAAGTTAAAACTATTGTTTCTATTCTGTTGTTAATTTTACTATTCTAATACAGCGTACATACTTGAACGATTGCTCTTTGGCTCTAACTTTTGAACGATAATTTTTGTAGGCAATCGTTCAAGTGTTGTGCATCGCATAACTATAAAGTTCCACTCCTCCAATCTTTCAAGACAAAAAAATAAGACCTCCGTTCGGTCTTTTATCAAAATCCCTTACATTAAGCACTTTTTCGTGGTGTGCATATTTTGTATTGGTATCAATCTCGTAGTGGCGATTTCATAAACTCTTCCTTTAAACGGCTGCAAAACTTCCACTAATGTACGCACTACACTTGATGGAGTAAAAAATTCTCCTCCTCTTTTTCCTTCTTGTTCTGCAAACATAGAAAGACAATATTCGTAAGTACGTCCTAAAATATCTTTTTCATTACCATGCTCTATCATCTGAATGTTAGTAAACAAATCAACAACTTCCCCCAAGCGTCTCTTATCAAGCTCTGGACGTGCAAAGTTTTTAGGTAAAATGTCTTTTAATCGTTTGTTCTCTTTTTCAATTGCTCTCATAGCATCATCTATGACTGTTCCAATTTCTGGTGTATGAGCCTTTGCTGCAATTTCACTCCAACGTGCCCCTGCAGGAACAAAAAAGATACCTTCTGAAATATATTCATCAATATCTTCTTCGAATCCATCCCCCTCTTCTACTAGCTCTTTATATTTATCTTCAAAACGATCAGAAATATATTTTAAAAAAATTAAACCTAATACTACACTTTTATATTCTGATGCATCCAAATTTCCACGTAATACACAGGCTGCTTCCCATATTTGTTTTTCAAAGCCAATATCAGCCGTACTTTTCTTTGCCATTTTTCTCTCCATCCTTAGATATAGTATATAATAGTTATTTATTAATTATATTTTTAAAATTAATTGTTTAGTAAAAATGATAAAAATCCATCTGTTATTATACCATATTTTCATGAATTATCAATAATTCAAAACTTTTCAAATAATTTATAAATATAGAAACTTGTATTTTAAACGCTTTACATATATTTAAAAATGTAAAAAGCACACATCACTTTTGTGATGTGTGCCATAAAAATCAAATTCTATTCAATTTCTCAACAAAGAAATTATTTCAACTGAGCAGCAACCTCAGCCGCAAAGTCTTCTTCTTTCTTTTCAATACCTTCACCAGTTTCAAAACGAACGAATCCTTTGATTGTAACATTAGCTCCGTTTGCTTTAGCAACCTGTTCTACGTATTTTCCAACTGCCTGTTTTCCGTCTTCAGCTTTAACATAAGCCTGATCTAACAGACATACTTCTTTTAATTCTTTGTTCAGACGTCCAACGATCATCTTTTCGATGATGTTTTCTGGTTTGTCTGGGTTTTCGTTCATAGCCTGAACTTTTAAGATTCCTGTTTCATGTTCGATGTAATCTTTAGAAACTTCATCTCTGCTTGTGTATTTTGGAGAAATAGCTGCAACCTGCATTGCTACGTTTTTAGCCATCTCTTTGATCTCGTCGTTCACTACGTCTGTAGCAACTTCTACTAATACACCGATCTTACCACCAGCGTGGATGTAAGATGCAACAAATCCGTCTGCTGCAGATACTTTAGCGAATCTACGGATGTTTAAGTTCTCTCCGATAACAGCGATCTTACCATCTAATGCTTCTTTTACAGTTTTTCCAGCTTCTGCTTTAGATTCTTCTGCTAAGAATCCTTCGATATCAGCTGCTTTTGTTGTAAGAGCCTGATCAGCTACTTCTGCTACATATGTTCTGAATGTATCATTCTTAGCTACGAAGTCTGTTTCAGAGTTAACTTCAACGATTGCTGCTTCTTTTGCATCTTCAGATACTGCTACTGCAACAAGTCCTTCAGCTGCGATACGTCCAGCTTTCTTTGCTGCTTTTGCAAGACCGTTTTCTCTTAAAAATTCAACTGCTGCGTCCATGTCTCCGTCTGTGTTTGTAAGAGCTTTCTTACAATCCATCATTCCGGCACCAGTCATTTCTCTTAATTCTTTTACCATTGCTGCTGTGATAGCCATGATTCTTTTTCCTCCTAAATTGAAAGTGTGAATAAATTATTCAGCGTCTTCTGCAACTTCTTCAGAGTCTGCATCGATTCCCTGGTTTGCTTCGATAACTGCATCAGCCATAGCAGATGTGATCAGTTTTACTGCACGGATCGCATCATCGTTTCCTGGGATGATATAATCTAATTCTTCAGGATCGCTGTTTGTATCTGCGATTCCAACAAGAGGAATTCCTAAAGTATGTGCTTCCTGTACACAGATGCTTTCTTTCTTAGGGTCTACAACGAAGATCATGTCTGGAAGTCCACCCATTTCTTCGATTCCACCTAAGTTCTTCTGTAATTTGTCTTTTTCTTTGTTAAGTTCTAAAACTTCTCTCTTTGGAAGTACGTCAAATGTTCCGTCTTCTTCCATCTCTTTGATCTTTTTCAGTCTAGCGATTCTAGATTCGATTGTCTTGAAGTTAGTCATCATTCCACCTAACCATCTCTGGTTTACGTAGAACATTCCGCAACGTTCCGCTTCAGCCTGAATAGAATCCTGAGCCTGTTTCTTTGTTCCTACGAACAGAATCTTTCCACCCTGTGCTACACAATCTTTTACTGCGTTGTAAGCATCGTCAACCATTCCTACAGATTTCTGTAAGTCGATGATATGGATACCATTACGCTCTGTGTAGATGTATGGTGCCATTTTAGGGTTCCATCTTCTTGTCTGATGTCCGAAATGTACACCTGCTTCAAGTAACTGTTTCATTGAAATAACGCTCATTTTAAATCTCCTTTAGTTTTTGCTTCCGCTATTTTCATCGTTCTGACAAACCTCTTGGGCACTTACCAGAATTCCAATAGCGTGTTTATTTTTACCTATGACAGTATATCAAACCTTGTCCTTCTTTGCAAGAACTTTTTCTTTAATTCTAAAAGAATTAATCAAGCTTTGTGATCTCGTCAAATATAAAGTCATTCACTACTTTAATATATGTTCCCTTCATACCAGAGGATCTTGTCTCAACAACTCCGGCACTTTCTAGTTTCCTTAGTGCGTTTACGACAACAGATCTTGTGATCCCGAATCTATCTGCGATCTTACTTGCAACTAAGACTCCTTCATTGCCTTCTAATTCTTCTAAGATATGGATCACTGCTTTGTGTTCTGTGAAGGATAACGTACTGATCGCGGAATCAACGATTCCTTTCTTTCTTCGTTCCTGTTCCACTTCTTCACTTACAGATCTTAACATTTCAAGTCCGACAACGGTTGTTCCATATTCCGCTAAGATAATATCATCAATGGAATAATTTTCTCTCTGGCGGTACATAAATAATGTTCCGAATCTCTCTCCTGCGATATCGATCGGTGCGATGATCGCATAGTAATCATCAACGTCTGACTCAAATCCAAGTGTGGAAAGGCTGACATTTTCATTGGTGGAAAGAATCGTTAATAGTCTTTCATTTAGTGAAAAATCAACATAATCTTTAACATTTCCTGAGATCAGCTGATGAAGCACTTCGATATGGTCTGCTTCATTTTTACCTAAGATCTTTCCTTTTTTACTGATGACAAGGACGTTTGAATTCATTACTTCTGTCAGAACTTTACAGATATCGTTAAATACAACTTTCTGTGAATTGTTATTATGAAGTAATTTATTGATCTTTCTTGTTTTATCTAGTAATTGTATACTACTCATCTATATTTTTTCTCCTTATTTTGACACTGACTCCCCAGAAGTCTCTTTCTCTTTTGCATCTTCTGGCATACTGCATACGAATCCACATTCCTTGCTAGAGCATACAAGCTTCTTACCTTTTTCGATCATATAGCTTCCGCATTTTTCACATTTGACTGTGGATGGTTTCTGCCATGACATAAATTCACATTCCGGATTATTTTCACATCCGTAATATTTTCTTCCTTTTTTTGTTTTCTTTAAGACAACTTCTCCGCCGCACATTGGGCATGGGATTCCGACTTTTTCAAAATGTGGTTTTGTATTTCTGCATTCTGGGAATCCAGGGCATGCAAGAAATTTCCCATATGGTCCGTACTTCACGACCATATTTCTTCCACATTCATCGCAGATAACGTCTGTGACTTCGTCTTCGATCTTGATCTTCTCTAATTCTTTTTCTGCATTCTTCACTGCGATCTCAAAGTCTGGGTAGAAGTTTTCAATGACGGATTTCCAATGGACTTTACCTTCTTCTACCATATCAAGCAGACCTTCCATCATCGCTGTGAAGTTCACATCGACGATACTTGCAAATGCTTTCTTCATCATGTTGTTGACTGCTTCTCCAAGCTCCGTGACGTATAAGTTCTTCTTTTCTTTGACAACATAACGTCTTGCTGTGATCGTTGAGATCGTTGGTGCGTAAGTACTTGGACGTCCAATTCCAAACTCTTCTAGTGTCTTAACTAAAGATGCTTCTGTATAATGAGCTGGTGGCTGTGTAAAATGCTGTTTTGGTTCTAAAGCATTCAATGTAAGTTTGGTATCTTCATCGATGGATTTTAACATTACATTTCCTTCGGATTTCTCATTGTTAATGTTATATACGGATAGGAATCCATCGAAGGCGATCTTGCTTGCGGATGCATTAAAACGATAATCTCCGGCAGCGATCTTTACGGATGTATTCTCATATTTGGCTGGTGCCATACGGCTTGCCATGAAACGGTTCCAGATCAGCTGGTATAAACGGAACTGATCTCTTGATAGTTCATCTTTGATGCTTGCTGGTGAGTTTGTCATGTAGGTTGGTCGGATAGCTTCATGTGCATCCTGTACTTTCTTGTCGTCTTTCTTGGCGACAGTTCCTGCTCCAACGAACTCGGCTCCATAAGCTTCCTTGATATATTCTTTCGCTGCGGCATCGGCTTCTACAGAGATACGTGTGGAGTCTGTACGTAAGTATGTGATCAGACCGACGGTTCCCTGTCCTTTGATATTGACACCTTCATATAACTGCTGTGCGATACGCATTGTTTTCTGTGGTGCGAAATTTAACTTGCTGGATGCATCCTGCTGAAGAGTACTTGTCGTAAATGGAAGTGGGCTCTTCTTTAATCGTTCTGTGACTTTCACTCCTTCGACGGTGAATTCTTTTCCTTTTAAATAGGATAAGATCTCCTTCATCTCTTCTTCGCTGTGAATCTCAATCTTCTGTTCTTTATTGCCAATCAGTTTGGCTTCTAATGGCTTTTTGCTTCCTTTGACATCTAATAAGGCTTCTAAGGACCAGTATTCCTGTGGAATAAACAGATTGATCTCTTCTTCTCTGTCACAGATCAGGCGTAGGGCTACGGACTGAACTCGTCCAGCACTTAACCCTCGTTTGATCTTTGCCCAGAGGATCGGACTGATCTGGTATCCTACGATTCGGTCCAGAACACGTCTTGCCTGCTGTGCATCGACTAAATTCATATCGATGTCTCTTGCGTGTTTGATGGAGTCTTTGACAGCTGTTTTTGTGATCTCATTAAATGTAATTCGGCTGTAGTTTTTGTTCTCCAGTTTTAATGCGTAATATAAATGCCATGAGATGGCTTCTCCTTCACGGTCCGGGTCAGTCGCGAGGTATACTTTGTCTGCTTTTTTTACCGCTTTACGAAGAGCTGCTAATACTTCACCCTTCCCACGGATTGTAATGTACTTTGGTTCAAAGTCATTCTCGATATCTATTCCTAAGGTACTCTTTGGCAGATCGCGAACATGCCCGTTGGACGCGATCACTTCGTAATTCCTGCCCAGGAACTTTTTGATTGTTTTGGCTTTCGCCGGTGATTCGACGATAACTAGATATTTTGGCATATAGTATTACCCCTTGTTTACATTTTTTTGATATATAAGTTCTGATGGATCTGTTTGATATATCCTTTCGCTTCTAATTGAAATAAAGCTTGGATCACTTCTTCATAAGAATCTTGGGATGTACTTAAGATCTCATCAATATATTTCGGTTTCAAACTCAACATATCATACACCCTTTTTTCTGCCTTTGCAAGAGATTTTGCACTATGCTTTGGAAATTTTCGTGAAAATCCCGTGAATTCTGAAAATTCTGTTAAAATATCGTCGACATTTTCAACTAATTTTGCTCCTTGTTTGATCAATCCATGACATCCTTGGCAATGTTTATCTGTAATCATTCCAGGAACCGCGAATACTTCTTTGTTCTGATCAAGCCCGCAATCCGCCGTGATCAGCGATCCGCTCCTTGCTCTGGCCTCTGTGACGAGAATTCCGTCACTTAGTCCACTGATGATGCGGTTCCTTTCTGGAAAATGCCATTTGAGCGGTTCACTGCCTGGCGGGTACTCAGAAATAACTGTCTGATTCGCATACATGTCATAAAATAACTGAAAATTTTCTTTTGGGTAAATGAGATCGATCCCACATCCTAAAACCCCAACAGCCTGTCCTTTTTTGTCGATTATTTCACGGTGAACCGTCCCATCTACGCCCCTTGCGAGTCCACTTACAATCTGTACGCCTTGCTGAGCCAGCTCTTTTGCGAACTTTTTTGAGATTTCGAATCCATAAGTTGTCGGATATCTTGATCCAACGATCGCTATTGACAGTTCTTTTTCTTCATATGGCTGACCTTTTTGAAAAATCCCATACGGAGCATCATAGATCTTTCTTAATCGATTCGGGTAAGCAGCTTCTTTTTGAATGATAAAACGGATATTTTCACGATGCAGAGCTTCATAATCTTTCTTGATCGATGTTTCATCTCTTGAATGAACGAAACGATCGTATTCAAGTTGTGTCATGTGTTCTTTTAAGATTTCTGGGTTGATCTTATAGAGTTCTTTTGGATGAATGAAGATATCCATCAATTCTTTTTGCTTCTTAATCGGCAATAGAACTTTGCCGCATAGCCAGTACCAATATAATTTATCTTCCATATTCAAGCACCTCTTTGATAAATCCTGTATTTCTGAAGGTCATGGCTTCCATCAGGTGGATCGGTTTGATCTCTGATTCATTTTCCATAAGCATGATCGTCAATGCTACTTTTAAAATCTTATCCATTCCTCGTCTTGTGATCTTGCCAGATCGATAGGCGATATCTAAAATCTCTTTGCATTCTTTGGATAAATGAAGGAGCTTGTTTAACTGTATGTAGCTTAAATGGCTGGTATCACTGCATTGATAGTTTTTTAATAACTTTTTTTCTCTTTGGATGGTTGTTTCGATGCGTTCTTTGATCTGATGGGATGTTTCTTGACTCTCTTTTTGTACCTTCTGTGTATCAGCCTCTTTTTTACTTAAACATAGGACCATGTCAAAACGGTCTAAGATCGGACCGGACAATTTCTTTAGATAACGCTTTTTTTCATGATAAGTACATCGGCAGATCCCATCTTCCAATCCATAACCACAAGGACATGGATTCATGGTGGCGATCAGTTGAAAGTCTGCCGGAAACTTGTGGTAGATCCCATTTCTGGTGATATCGATCGTTCCATCTTCCAATGGCTGTCTGAGTGCCTCGATACATTCTGTTTTAAATTCCATAAATTCGTCCAGAAATAAAATGCCATGATGTGCTAATGTGATCTCTCCTGCCGTCGGCGTCTTGCCGCCTCCAAGGAATGCGGCTTTCGGGATCATTGGATGTGGCTGGCGAAATGGTCTGGTATCATCTTCTAAATACCGTGGAATTCCAGTGGCATCATAGATTGCCTGAACTTCCATCTTCTCTTCTTTTGATAGTTGTGGAAGAATGGTCGGGATCCTTCTGGCTGCCATTGTTTTTCCTGAACCTGGGGAACCAATGATCAATAGATGATGTCTTCCAGTGACCGCGATCTCCATCGCTCTTTTTAAATGTTGTTGTCCGATGATATCACTGAAGTCTTCTTCTGACTCTTCCTTTTGATAAGTTGTTGCACTTCTGCAACTTTTTTGATGATATGTTCCATGAAAATAGTCCAGGACATCCTGTAAACTGTCCATAAATACCACTTCAATATCTTCAATCCCTCTTAGAGAATTCTCATCTTCACTTGCCGCAAAGAACTTGTGAATTCCTTGTTTTCTTGCTTCTAAAACGATTGGAAGACAGTTTCCTACACCTCTGATCTTGCCGTTTAGTCCTAATTCTCCCATGATACAGATGTCATCTAACTTGCTTGCATCGATTAAATTCAGGCATCCTAAAAAGGCCACGGCGATCGGGAAATCGAACGCGGTTCCGTTCTTTCTTATATTGGCTGGGGATAAATTAACGGTGATCTTCATCGACGGTAAAGGATGGCCGATGGAGCGCAGTGCTGATGCAACCCGCTCTTTTGCTTCCATAGATTCTTTAGAAAGATAGCCTACCATTGTAAAATATGGCAGGCCGTTTCTGATCTCTACTTCTACGTGGATGAGCTTTCCGCTCACTCCACTGACGATTCCTGTGATTACTTCCTGATAAATAATACTCAACTCCTTCTCTTCTCAAAAAGGAAGCTGGTTTCAAAATGATATGGTTAGTTTATCATAAAAGTAATATTTTTACAATCTTGTTTATTCAAAACAATTGTGATTATTTTAATAATTTCTTTAATTCACTCATAAATGTGTTCACATCTTTGAATTCACGGTAAATGGCTGCAAATCTTACGTATGCAACTTCATTTAAATCCTTTAATTTGTCCATGACCATCTCTCCGATCACAGATGTTTCAACTTCTCTTGTTCCCATGTTATAGATCTTTGTCTCGATCTCATCGATCGCTGCTTCGATCTGCCCCATGGATACTGGGAGTTTGTGACAGGATTGTACGATTCCATTCCGGATCTTGTTTCGATCGTAGAGTTGTCGTGTCTTGTCTTTCTTGATGACACTCAACGGTTCTGTCTCTATCTTCTCATAAGTTGTAAAACGTTTTCCGCATTCGTCACATTGTCTTCTTCTACGGATCGCATTGTTGTCTTCTGCCGGTCTGGAATCTACGACTCTGGAATTCTCACTTCCACAATATGGGCATCTCATCTTCTTGTACCTCCGTGTTTTTACTGCTTGAAGTATATCATTTTTTTTGTAGAAAAGAAAGCTTTTCTTTTATTTCAGGCATTCTTTTTCGTTGATATCGACTAGAATCGTATCTCTGCCGATCCTTACAATACATTTGTATGGGATTTTGTAAACTTTATTCTTACCAACGCATATGAACATCTTCGTTGTTTTGGGAACGATCAGATAACAGATTTTACCCGTATGGATTTCAAATTCGAGGTCTAGGACAAGGCCTAAACATTCTCCTGTATTACAATTGATCACATCTTTTTGCCGAAGTTCGAGAAATTTCATGTCAGGAATCCTTTTTCTTCCTATTATAATAGTATTCTTTTTTTCCATGAATAGAAGCAGAAAAAAGCAGGAGATTCTGATCTCTCGAATCTCCTGCTTCTTTATTATTATAATGATATAAAGAAAGATTAAGCTTCTTTCTTTGGTGCTGGTTTCTTAGGAACTAATTTCTTTCCTGTAATGATTCCTTTTGGACATTTACCTGCACATAATCCACAACCTACACATTTATCATAATCGATCTGTGCGATGTTGTTTTCAACTTTGATCGCTCCAAGTTTACATACTTTTTCGCATGCTTTACATCCGATACATCCTGCTTTACATACAGACATAACGTTTTTACCGAATTCTTTAGAGCTGCACTGTACTCTTGTTTTCTTGTTTTCTGGTACAAGGTCGATCAATGCTTTTGGACATGTTTCTGCACATTTTCCACATCCTACACATGCTTCTTCATCGATGTGAGCGATTCCGTTCACGATAGAGATCGCATTTTCTGGACATACTGCTGCACAGCTTCCAAATCCCATACATCCAAATTCGCATCCTTTTGGTCCTGCACCTGGTACGTTCATCGCTTCAATACAGCTCTGAACTCCAGAGTACTGGTATTTGTCAGATGCTTTTTCGCAAGTTCCGGCACATTTTACGAATGCGACTTTCTTCACGAATTCTCCTGCTTCTACACCCATGATCGCACTGATCTTCTCAGCTGCAGCTGCTCCACCAACTGGACAGCCGTTCACTGGTGCTTCTCCATTTGCGATTGCTTTTGCAAGTCCATCACAACCTGCGTATCCACAACCACCACAGTTATTTCCTGGAAGTTCTGCACGGATGGCTACTTCCTTCTCGTCTACAGGAACTTTAAATTTCTCTGAGGCAATTCCCAGTAAGATTGCGATAAGCAGACCGGTTCCTCCGACAACAACCATGGCAAGTAAAATTGCTGATATATTCATCTTCTTTACCTCCTAAATAAGTCCTGAGAATCCGAAGAATGCGATTGCCATTAATCCTGCTGTTAACAGTGTGATAGGCATTCCTTTGAAAGATTCTGGGATGTTGTTGTATTCCATCTTTTCACGGATACCAGCAAGGATAACAATAGCGATCAGGAATCCTAAAGAGATACCGATACCATTGACTACGCTGGCGATGAAACTATAGTCGTTCTGTACGTTTGTTAATGCTGTACCAAGAACTGCACAGTTTGTTGTGATCAGTGGAAGAAATACTCCCAGAGATTCATATAATGCTGGCATAGATTTCTTTAATACCATTTCTACGAACTGTACTAATGCTGCGATTACCAGGATAAATACGATCGTATTTAAGTATGTTAAATCTGTTGGTACTAATAAAAATGTATAAATTAAATTTGTAACTGCTGATGCGATAGTAATAACGAAGAGAACGGCTGCACCCATTCCGGCTGCTGTCTCAACTTTCTTAGAAACTCCAAGGAAAGGACATAAACCAAGGAACTGGCTTAATACGACGTTATTTACCAGCGCTGAACCGATGGCAATTAACAGTAAACTTTTCATCTTAATCCTCCTTATTTGTCATCTACAGTTGTATCAAAAAAGCTTCTGGAACCGCAAGCGCTGTTTCCGCAGTGAGCACAATCTCCGCATCCACCGCTCTGTACTTCTCCGGCTTTTTTAGGTTTTTTGCTCTTAACTTTATTCTGGATCGCTACTAAGCATGCTAATACGAAGAATGCTCCAGGTGCCAGGATAAAGATTGTGATTGGTTCGTATGCAGATGGCATTACCTGCATTCCGAAGATCTGACCTGCTCCTAATAATTCACGGAATGCTCCTAAAATTGTTAAGGCTACAGTAAATCCAAGTCCCATTCCAAGTCCGTCAAAGAAGGAGTTGATTGGTCCGTTCTTTGCTGCAAAGGATTCTGCACGTCCAAGGATGATACAGTTTACTACGATCAGTGGGATGTATAATCCTAATGCGTCATTAACTGCTGGAACATATCCCTGTAATAGGAACTGTACGATTGTTACCAGAGATGCGATAACTACGATATATCCTGGAATACGTACACGATCAGGGATGACATTTCTTAATGCTGAAATAATCATGTTAGAAAACATTAATACGGCTGTTGTTGAAAGTCCCATTCCTGCACCGTTGATCGCAGATGTTGTTACTGCTAATGTAGGACACATACCTAACATTAAGACGAAGGTAGGGTTTTCTTTTACGATACCATTAATCAATCGTTCCATTGGATTTGGTTTCATGTTTAATTACCTCCCTTCAGGCTCTTTGAATATGCAACACAGCTGTTAACTGCACTTGTGACAGCACGGCTTGTGATCGTTGCACCACTGATGGCATCTACTTTAGAATCATCGTTCTTACCAGATCCATCTTTTACAACTTCAAATTTGTCTGCTTTTTTGTTTTTAAAGTTACTCTTGAATTCTGGTTCTTTGGCTTTCATACCTAAACCAGCTGTTTCGCTGATGGATAATGTTTCATAACCATTGACTGTTCCATCATCTCTAACACCGACAGATAAAGATACATCTCCACCGTATCCTTCTGGGTTTGTTACAGAGAATACGTATCCAAGTTCTTTTCCGTTTTTGTCAACTGCTTTTACAACTTCAGAAATCGTGTTCTGTCCAAGATCATTTTTCTTTAAGACAGCTGCTACGTCTTTCTGGTCTAATTTTACTGTATCGAATTTCGCTGCATCTTTGAATACGGCTTTGTAAGCTTCCTGTTTTGTCTTTTCTTCCTGTGCGGCGATCGGTGCTTTTGTTACATTATATACGATACCTAAAAGGAGTCCTGCAATTAATGTGATCACACATAATTTGATACAATCCATTACGAGATTCTTATTCATTGCTCTTACCTCCTTTTTTTACGATTCCAAATGGAGTTGGTACTGTCACTCTCTCGATCAGTGGAACTAATAAGTTTGCAATGATGATTGAGTAAGATACACCTTCTGCCATTGGTCCGAACAGACGGAATAATCCAGTTAAAATACCAAGAACGATCGCATAGATGATCTTTCCGTTCTTTGTAATTGGAGATGTTACGTAGTCTGTTGCCATGAAGATCGCACCTAACATTAATCCACCACTGAAGATCTGTGCTGCCATGTAAGATAGATCAAATCCATGACCACCGAAGATAAGTACGAAGATTGCTACAACTGCAACATAAACACATGGGATGATCGGAGAGATGACTTTCTTAAATACTAAGTATGCTCCACCGATGATCAGTAATAATGCAGATGTTTCACCAATTGTTCCAGGAACGAATCCTAAGAATGATTTCATAACATCTACGCTTTTTCCCTGTTCCATAACAGCAAGTGGTGTTGCTGTTGTTACACCATCATATGTAAATGTTGTCATTCTTGCTGCAAATGAGATCATTAAGAAACATCTTGCACCAAGGGCTGGGTTCATAAAGTTCTGTCCCAATCCACCGAACACCTGTTTTACAACGATGATCGCGAAGATTCCACCAAGGATCGGCATCCAAAATGGTGCTCTTGATGGTAAGTTTAATGCAAGTAACAGTCCGGTCAATGCCGCACTTAAGTCACCTACAGTGATTGGCTGTTTCATAAGTTTCTGGTAAATATACTCAACGACAACACAGGTAGCAACAGAAATTGCAACTGTCAGTGCCGCAGATGCTCCAAAGATATAGATACCAAAAATTGTAGCGGGTAGTAATGCGATGATAACATCTAACATAATCTTTTGTGTTGAGCCGTTATCTCTTACATGAGGATTGGCTGACACATGATATAATGTTTCGCTCATATGTATCTCTCCTTTATTTCTTTCTACGGTTAGCTAATACCTGTTTACGACCTGTCTTCATGGACTGTGCAAGGTTACGTTTTGCTGGACATACAAATGAACAAGATCCACACTCAACGCATTCTGCTCCATAAAGTTTCTCAAACTCGTCAAACTGATTATGATCTGCTAATACAGATAATTTTGCTGGCATCAGCTTCTGTGGACAGACGCTCACACATCTTCCACAACGAATACAATTGCTTGGTTGGTTCGCAGCAACTTCATCTTTTGTGAATGCTAAGAAGCATGAGAATGTTTTGACAGCTGGTACATCTGTTGTAAACATTGCCATACCCATCATAGGTCCACCAGAAATGATCTTCTCAGGCTGTGTCTTAAATCCACCGGCTGCTTCGATCAGTTCCTGTACGTTTGTTCCTGTACGTACTTTAAAGTTGCTTGGATTCTTGATCGCATCTCCAGTAACTGTCACAACACGTTCGTATAATGGTTTACCATCTTTGACAGCTTCTTTGATCGCTACGATCGTAGCTACGTTATCTACGATGCATCCTGCATCTGCTGGTAACATGCTGGAGTTGATGCTTCTTCCTGTTGTTGCATAAATCAAAGAACGTTCTGCACCCTGTGGGTATTTTGTCTTTAATGTAGCAACGCTGATTCTTGCATCACCTTTTACTAATGCTTCTACTTTAGCAATTGCATCTTTTTTATTATCTTCAATACCAATGATACCTTTTGCTTTTGGGAACATATCAAGTACGATATTTAATCCTTCAATTAAAAGTTCTGGTGTCTCCATTAAGATGCGGTAGTCACCTGTGATATAAGGTTCACACTCCGCTCCATTTACGATGATATATTCGATCGCATCTGGATCTTTTGGCGCTAATTTCACATGTGTTGGGAATCCGGCTCCACCAAGTCCTACGATTCCAGCTTCTTTGATCGCTGCTAAAACATCATCTTTAGACATCTGATCATAAGGTTTTGCCTCAAAGGCAGCCTCTTTGAATTCTCCATCATTCTCAATTACGATAGAGTTAACTTTTGCTCCGGCTGGAGTCATTCTTGGCTCGATCGCCTTTACAGTTCCTGAAACAGAGCTGAAAATATTCGCGGATACAAATCCTCCAGCTTCTGCCACCTTCTGGCCTACTAACACCTGGTCTCCCTTGCTAACGATTGGCTGTGCAGGAGCACCGATGTGCTGACCTAAAGGTAAAACAACATCTCCTTTTGGCAGGTATTCGGTGATTGGTGAATTCTTTGCAAATTCTTTACCATCTGCCGGATGAACACCGCCGCTAAATGTAAACAATGCCATTTTAAGCCTTCCTTTCTTCTTTACATTTTTTTCCATTGCGAAAAAAAAGAGTTCTCATAAAATGAAAACTCCTTTGAACACAAGACTTATAATACCATAGTCTCTTTTATTTTTCAATGTTTTTTTAACAATTTCTTTGCATTTGCATACAAAAAATCTATGTTTTTCTTCAGATTTTCTTAAGATCCTGAAATAACTTGTTGATTTCAGCTTTTATATTCCATTATTTACGGATCTGTCCATTTCCATAAATGATGAATTTGCTGGTTGTCAGTGCATCTAATCCCATTGGTCCTCTGGCATGAATCTTCTGGGTACTGATTCCGATCTCTGCTCCAAATCCAAATTCAAATCCATCAGTAAATCTTGTGGATGCATTAACATAAACGGCTGCTGCATCGATCTGATTTAAGAATTCCTGTGCATTCTGGTAAGAATCTGTGACGATCGCTTCCGAATGCCCCGTATTGTAATGATTGATATGTGCCACTGCTTCGTCAAAGCTGTCGACAGTTTTCACAGAGATGATAGAATCTAAGTATTCTGTTCCCCAGTCTTCTTCTGTTGCAGGGATGACCTGGTCATTTAAAGCACAAACTCTCTCATCTCCACGTACCTGTACTCCTTTTTCTAATAAAGCATCGATGATCGCTGGACCGTGACTCTCCAAGATGTTCTTATGTAATACTAAAGATTCACATGTATTACATGTTCCAAGTCTCTGTGTCTTTGCATTGATGATGATGTTAACTGCCATGTCTTTCTGGGCAAATTCATCTACGTATACATGACAATTTCCTGTTCCTGTCTCGATCACTGGCACTGTAGAATTCTTTACAACACTCTGAATGAGTCCTGCACCACCTCTTGGAATCAGAACATCTAAGTATTCATTTAACTGCATCATCTTTGTAGCTGTCTCACGGCTTGTATCTGTCAGCAGCTGAATGCTGTATTTTGGCATATTGCAGGATTCTAGTGCACTCTGGATCACATTTGTGATCGCAAGATTTGAATTGATCGCATCACTTCCACCACGAAGAAGGCATGCATTTCCTGTCTTAAAACATAGTGCAAATGCATCTGCTGTTACGTTTGGTCTTGATTCGTAGATGATACCGACAACTCCTAATGGTACCGTTTTCTTACCGATCAAAAGTCCATTCGGTGTTTTCTGCATATGTTCTACAGAACCAATTGGATCATGTAGTTCAGCTACCTGACGAAGTCCTTCTGCCATTGCTTCGATACGGTCAGGATTCAGGGATAAACGATCGATCAACGCCTCGCTCATATCATTGCTTTTTGCATTCTCTACATCTTTATAATTCTCACTTAAGATATATTCCTGATTCTGTACCAGACATTTGGCTGCTTCTCTTAATACTTCATTCTTATCTTCAATCCCTGCTTTTCCAAGAATTATCGATGCTTCTTTTGCCTGTTTTCCTAGTTGTTCCAACATTATGAATGCCTCCTTTTCGGTGCGGTTTGCATCTATCATCAATATGTTCTATCTAATCTGCTCTAGTTTAATCCTTTTGGTTTTAATGGAGTAATCGATCCATCTTCATTTTTAATACTTACATTATTAAGCTGCGCTCTTAAGTTTGCACGAACAGACTGGATGTATTCATGTCTTAACTTTCTCTGTTCTTCTTTCTGTTCTGGTGTTAACCCAATGGATTTATCCAGATTGTATAATTCATTAATTCTTTGAATATCTTTTTCTTTCATCTGTAATATTTCCTTTCTATATAATACATTATTTTATCTTATTATGCCTTAAAATATGGGCGTTCTGTTAAATATTTCTTGAAATCAAAGTCTGGTCGTTTGTGTGCTAAGAATAATGTTCCGATCTCTTCTCCTGCAACAACTTTATTGACATTATTTAAATTATTGCTGTTTACGATCACCATATCTGCTCCAGCATCTGTTACGATATTGGCTGCTGCGATCTTTGTTTCCATTCCGCCAGTTCCGACCTTAGTTACAGCTCCTTTTGCCATTCTTCCGATCTTTTCATCTAAGACCGGTACTTCAGGAATCAGTTTGGCCAGTGGATTCTTGTGTGGGTCATCCGTATAAAGTCCGTCAATATCTGTCAGGAGGATCAATAGATCACCTTGTACAACCGCAGTTACGACTGCAGATAAGGTATCATTGTCACCAAACTCGATCTCTTCTGTCGATACCGTATCGTTTTCATTTACGATTGGGATCACGCCGAGTTTTAGTAATTCTTCAAATGTATTCTTGGCGTTATATCTTCTCTCGTCATTGAGCATCGTCTCTTTTGTGATCAGAATCTGTGCAGATCCCTGATTGTATTCAGCAAACAGTTTCTGGTAGATCATCATTAACTGTCCCTGTCCTACAGCAGAACATGCCTGCTTCATTGGAAGGGATGTCGGACGGTTTTCTAATCCCAGGGCTTTAAATCCTACACCGATCGCTCCTGAAGATACCAGGATCACGTCTTTTCCGCTGTTATGTAAGTCTGTTAAAACACGGACTAATTTCTCTAATCGGAATAAATTGATGTTTCCTGTTGCTTTATGGATCAAAGAAGATGTACCTACTTTGACGACAATTCTTTGTTTATCTTTTAGTTTTTCACGATTATTCATTTTACATTCACTCCTTGAAAGGTATTTTACACTGTAACGAGGGCTTGTGCAACCTTAATTCCATCCATTGCCGCAGAAGTGATGCCGCCAGCAAAACCTGCTCCCTCTCCGCATGGGTAGATTCCTTTGATATTGCTCTCAAATCCTTGATCTCTCTCGATTCTTAACGGAGAAGATGTTCTTGCTTCAATTCCGCACAAAATCGTATCTTCTCGATTAAATCCTTTGATCTTTGTATCAAAATATTCCATTCCTTCCGAAATCGCTTCACTGACCGGTTCTGGAAGACAGTTTCTTAAGTTTCCAAAACTTGTCAATCCTTTGGTATTCGGTGTGATCTCGCCAAAGGATTCTGTAATCTTTCCTTCTCTGAAATCTTTTAATGTCTGAACCGGGATTCTTCCTTTTCCTTCGCTAAAAGCTTTTTCTTCCCATTTCTGCTGAAATCTTACGCCTGCTAATGCGTCATTTCCATCAAAATCCTCTGGTGTAACACTTGCGATGATCGCACTGTTGGAATTCTTTGCTGCTCGATCGTGATTGCTCATTCCATTGACCGTCAATCGTTCTGGCTCTGAAGACGCGTTGACCACGAAACCTCCCGGACACATACAAAAGGAATACACACTTCTTCCATTGTTTGCATGATATGTTAGTTTGTATGATGCAGCTGGAAGATCATATTGATCTGCTCCCTTTCCATACTGCGAATGGTCGATCATCTCACGCGGGTGTTCCACACGAAGTCCAATCGCAAAAGCTTTAGGATTCATTTCCAGATCACGATCTGATAAGACCTTAAATGTATCTCTGGCACTGTGTCCCGGTGCTAAGATCGCTGCTTCTGTTTTAATTTCTTCTTTATCATTGATAATCAGCCCTGTTAATTTTCCATCCTGGATCACGAAATCTGTCACTTTCGCCTCAAAACGGACATCTCCTCCAAGAGATCTGATCTCTTCTCTGATCCCTGCAACGACATTTCTTAAAAGATCCGTTCCGATATGTGGTTTATTTTCATATAAGATCTCTTCTGGTGCACCATGTTCTACAAAAGTTTCTAAAACGAATCTATTCCTTCCGAATTTGTCTTTTACTAAGGTATTTAGTTTTCCGTCTGAAAATGTTCCTGCTCCTCCTTCTCCAAATTGTACATTGGATTCAGGATTCAGTTCACCACTCTCCCAGAAATGTTCTACATCTTTCATACGGTTTGTGACATCTTTCCCTCGTTCTAAGACGATCGGATGTAATCCGGCTCTTGCAAGCATCAGTGCTGCAAACAGACCTGCCGGTCCCATTCCGATCACAACCGGTGGATATTTAAATTCCCGTTGATTTTCTGGAAATTCAAACTTCTTTTCTTTTACTGCCATGATATTACGATTCTTGTTCTTTTTGAGGAATTTCTCTTCTTGACCCTTACCTAATGTCACATCAACTGCATACACATAAGATAATTCTTCTTTTTTCCTCGCATCAATAGACCGTTTTACGATCTTGTATTGTTTATATTCTGTATTATGTAATGCTTTTTTTATCTTCTTCTCAAGTGCTGCCTCTTTGTGATCGATCGGCAGCTTGATCTGGTTGATTCTTATCATTGTCTTCCTATCTGGCTTGCAGCGATGTATCCAGATGTAAATGCCCACTGAAGGTTGTACCCTCCGCATGTTCCATCGACATCTAGTAATTCACCGACAACATAAAGCCCTTCTAATAACTTTGATTCTAATGTTCCTTGTATGATTTCTTTTGTGGATACGCCTCCGGCTGTTACCTGTGCCATATCATATCCTTTATATCCTTTGATCTCAACTTCAAAGTGTTGGATCATATCTAAGATCCTGTTAAGATCTTTCCTGGATATCTGAGCAACTGGTTTCCTTGGATCAATCTTTAATCTCAGTAAGATTGCATATACCAGTTTTTTATTTAAAAATCCTTGGAAGAATTCTTCGACTGTCTTATAATTGCAGCTCTTTAAGAATACTTCTGTTGTTTCTTCTAAGGTTACCATCTGTGGCATGAGATTTAAATAGATTTTTACTTTTTTCTTTCTTCTTAATGCTTCGATCGCAAAATGACTGATCTGGAAAATCGGGATCCCTGAAACCCCATATTTTGTAAACTGAACTTCTCCATGTTCTTTGGCGATCAATTCATTATTCGCGTAAACGCTGACATTACTGACATTTCGAACTCCCGAGGTGTCTTTTAAATATTTTCCTTCTGCTTCTAATCCTACCAAAGACGGGAATGTATCCGTGATCTTATGATGAAAGTCTTTGGCAAGCTTGTATCCACTTCCGTTGCTTCCTAAGTTTGGCTGTGCACATCCACCAGTTGCAAGGATCAGATTGCTTGACTGAAAACATTTGTCATTTCCATAGACATAAAATGTGGACTTACGTTTCTCTGCTTTCGTGACTTCAAATTCTGTCAGAATATCCACGTGCAGATGCTTTAATTTCTGTGTCAATGTATCAACAACAGTTGCTGCCTGCAAAGATGCAGGATAATAATATCCATTTTGCTCTGTCACAAGCATTCCGAGAGATTCAAAGAACTGAATGAGATCTTCTAATCCAAATTCCTCGATCATCGGATAGGCAAAGGAAGGTCTCTGCCCTCTGTAGCAATTCTCGTCCATGTAAGCATTTGACAGATTGCATCTTCCATTTCCCGTTGCTAATATTTTCTTTCCTAATTTATCCATCCGTTCAAGCAAGAGAACTTTCTTATGATGACTAGCTGCTGTGATCGCTGCCATCATACCAGAAGCCCCTGCTCCAACGATGATCACATCATATTTCATTCGTTATTTTTCTCCAAATTTTTATTTTAACTACTGTATGATTCCAGAAAATGATATACTTCTTCTCTGTTTTCAAAGATAAAATTCTCTTTCAGCATATTTTTGATGTCTGCTGGCAGATTCTCTTTCTTCATATCTGTATATTCAAAAACTTCTTTGGTCTTATTATTGATCACAGCCAGACTTCCATCAAGAATCTTCAGACTGTACGTTGCTTTAACCTTCTTGACTGCTTTGGTCTGTTTTTTTTCAGCTGTTGTTGTTATCTGAGAACGAACTTCCTTGAGGTTGTCCTTCTTTTCATTTGCTGAGAATGCAAGATAACACATACAGATGCACAAAACTGTGATCACAACCATATATATCATCAAAAATCGATTGATCTTCTTCATAATGCAACCCTCCTTTGGCTATATTGTTACCAAAGATAAGGGAATTTATACAAAAAGCCCAAATCATAGCAGATCTGGACTTTTTCTTCCTTTTATAAATGGAAGCCCTTACGATCCTTACAGCAAATGTAATTTCTTTGCTAATCTGACGATCAGATTTCCTTTTGGAATCTTAGTAAGTTCTTCTTCTGTAAATACTCTTAACTTAATGATCGCTGCAAAATAGATCAGTGCTCCAACTGGCACTGCAATGATCACGCAGACCGCAAAGCATACTCGCCCGAATGGAAGAACGCTTTGAACCGCATACTGAATCAAAAAACAGACAACACCCATCACTGCTGCACTTAATGCAGGCTTGATAAATGTCTTTGTGATCTCCTGATGAAAACCTGTGTATTTCTTGATGGAGTGTGCATTTAATAGACACATCACAAGGGAAAATGCCATAGTCGCAAATACCAATCCATATGTTTTACAATCTGTGTATGTTAATAAAAGCCATAATACAACGATATTGACCACAACGGAAATCGCAGAATGTCTGACTGGCACTCTCATCTTTCCCATTCCCTGTAAGATACCATTTGTCAACGTTGACAGACAGTAGAAAATAACAGAAACTGCACCGATCCGAAGCATGGCAGCTCCTAATCCCTTAGCATATGTTGCACCGAAGATCAATCCATTGATCGAACTATTTAACACACCTAGTCCAACCGCACATGGGATCGCGATCATCATCGTAAAACGTATCGCCATCTGGATACTGTCGTTCATATCGTCCTTCTTGCCTAACGCATAAGCTGCAGAAACATTTGGCACGATCGCATTGGAAAGTGCAGATGCCATCGCAACTGGAACGTTGATCAGCACGTTATACTGACCGCTGAACAAACCATAAAATTCTGAAACTACTTTCGCCGTAATTCCTTTTCCTACTAAGATATTACTAAAGATCGTCTGGTCGATCGTTGCACTACAGTTATAGATCGCTGTACTAAAGATAACCGGTGTGATCGTTAATAATAAGATCTTTAAGATATTCCCATAAGATTCAATATATTTTGTACGGTCATGTTTCATCTGAATCTTGACCTTTGGCTGGTATGCACGATAAATGATAGAGCAGAAGATCAATCCTGTTAAAACACCGACTCCTGTACCGATCGCACTACCTGCTGCCCCATGTCTTGCGATCTCATATGTGATCTTGTTAGATGGCAGATATGGTAAGATCAGTACATATGCCATCAAAATACTAAAGATCGCATTCAAGATCTGCTCAATGATCTGGGAAATGGATGTTGGCACCATTGTATTATGTCCTTGAAAATATCCTCTAAGTACTCCAAGAATCCCAGAGAAAAAGATCGTTGGGGAAATGACCTGAAGGGCAAGTGCTGCACCTTTTTGATGTCCGACAAAGGTTGGTGCTCCAAAATATGCGATCATGGACGCGATACCACCAACGACAACTGCATAAACTAATGCTCCATAGAAGATTCTCTGAGCATTGATATATTCTTTCTTCGCAAGTCTTGCAGAAATTGATTTGGATACCGCAAGTGGAATACTAAAGGATGCGATCAACAGAATAATGTTATAGATATTATATGCATAAGAATAGTACCCCATACCTTCTTTGCCGATAATCCCAAACAGTGGACTACGATATAATAATCCGATCACACGGCAGACAATGGATGCTGCGGCTAAGATCATTCCTTGCATTAAAAATGAGTTTTTACTGCTTTTACTCATACTAAACCTCTTTCATCTCTTGTATATTTCGTCTTTGTCAAAATCTCTTCCTGACGTTTTTCCATATCTTTTCGTTCTTCCTCTTCCATATGGTCATATCCAAACAGATGTAACATACTGTGAGCGATCAAAAAGGCATATTCTCTCTCTCGGCTGTGGCCATAATTCTCAGCCTGTTCCCATACCTTGTCCATGGAGATCACGATATCTCCAAGTAGAAATTCACCGCTCTCCGGATCAAATGCCATCGGATCTTCTTCAATCTTTGAGAAATCCGCTGGTTCTTCGTATTCTGCCATTGGAAAAGACAGTACGTCTGTTGGCCGGTCGATCTCTCTTTGTTCTTTGTTGATCGCATGAATCGTTTCATTATCGGTTAGCATTAAATTCACTTCGCACTCATAAGGGCAGTCCACATAATCAATCGCTGCCTCGATCACTTCATGTGCGATCTTCTCATAAGGGATATTGATCTCCCCTTCGTATTCATTCTCGATTATAATACTCATAACATTCCTATCTTCTGTTCTTTTTGTTATTGTTATTCTTATTCTTTTTCGCAGATCTGGCTGCTTCATATTGATCATATGCTGCAACAATCTTCTGTACTAATGGATGTCTGACAACGTCCTTATTGGTAAGCTCACAGACCCCGATCTCCTTAACTTTTCTTAACACTCTTAGAGATTCTTCTAATCCTGAAATACTGTCAAATGGCAAATCTTTCTGTGTTAAGTCACCCGTGATGATCGCTTTGGACCCAAATCCAATACGTGTTAAGAACATCTTCATCTGAGCAGGTGTCGTATTCTGTGCCTCATCCAAGATAATGTATGCATTATCCAGTGTACGTCCTCTCATGTAAGCTAATGGAGCGACTTCGATCAAGCCTTTCTCCATATTCTTCATAAATGCGTCAGCCCCAAGGATCTCATATAATGCATCATATAATGGTCTTAAATATGGATCAACTTTACTCTGTAGATCTCCAGGCAAGAAACCTAGCTTCTCTCCTGCCTCAATTGCTGGTCTTGTTAAAATGATACGGCTGACTTCATCATTCTTAAATGCTGTGATTGCCATTGCCATTGCAAGATATGTCTTACCAGTTCCTGCAGGACCGACTCCAAATGTGATCATCTTATTCTTGATCGCATCGACGTATTTTTGCTGTCCTAAAGTCTTTGGTTTGACTGCTTTGCCTTGGATCGTATGACAGATGACATCTTTATCAAGCTCCAAAAGACTGGGAGATTTCTCTTCCATTGATAACGATAACGCATAGTTTACATTCTGCTCTGTGATCACATTTCCTCGTTTGGATAATTCGAGTAATTCATCGATCACGGAGATTGCATGATTGACTGCCTGCTGTGTTCCAATACATTTTAAATGGTCACCTCTCAGGATCAGACTCACATGCAGTGTTTTTTCGATTTTCTTCATATAGGCATCAAACTGCCCGAATACATTCCCGCCATGTTCTGCCGGAAAATTCATTTCTATTTCAACTGGATTCATCTAATTCTCAGTCTCCTTCTTTGTGTATATTCCTTATGTATTCTACCATCTGTTACAAAGTTTTTCAACCTAAGTGGCAAAATCCATATGGCCTGATTCATAACTTTTATTTATTGCTGCGCTGTTGTTGGTGTGATCATTTCTTCTTGTTTCTTTGTTAATTTCTTGATATTTCGGATCTTTCCGACACTTTCTTCTTTGATGATCGATGCATTAACTTCATATCGGTTGTTCTTTTTTTTATAATTTCCTTCACAATGAACGATCTTTGCTCCTGCTTTTGCTTTCTTCATAAGATATCGTTCCAGCTGTTTTTTTAATTTTAACTGTGCTTCTTTTTTTGTCAAGATTTTCTTCTTTGGCCTGTATCTTTCAGTTATCTGCATCGTGATCCCAATGGGCAGATAAAAAGATTTCCCTATCTTTAATGATCTTCTCTTTGTCATAACATTTGTATGATCCTGTCTTTTCTTTTCAGGAAAATCGAATTGATACTGTCCAAAATATAAATTTTTGATGCTCTTTTTCTTGCCTGTGATCAGCTTTTCGTAATATTCCATGGGAATTGAATTGTTGTACACCTCTTTGGTGCGCATCACGATTTCACCATCTGCCTTGATCTTATCCGTCTGTGTCACGGTAAAATCATCACTGTAGTAATAGATCAGTCCAGAAATTAAAGTTGTTCCGCTTTTGACACTGTCCCCAACACTTACAAGCGGTGTTCCACTTTTGACCGCCATTTTTATAATGATCCCTGATTTATTTGCCACGATATCACATGGTTTCTTTGGATTCTGCTTTGTTTTACGATCTAAAGTTTCTTTTATCTCAATATGCAGTCTTGTTCCCTGAATCGAACAGGATGCCCACGCAATCTCAGCATAATCTTCCCTCAGATGGTCTTCCAATGCATCACAGTCAATCTGGTATTTTAATGTTCCAATATGGTAGTAGTTATCTGTAACATACTTTAATATATCACTTTCTGAATATACTTCTCCTCCAGAAACTGTAATCTCCCATAAAAACTGACTCAGCGAAAGGATCATTAAACCGCACAAACACATGGAAAAAAATAATATTTTACGTTTTTTATGTTCTTTTAAGAAATATGGCAGTCCTTTTTGCCCTTGTAACGCAAGATCAACATTTGCTTTCTCTGCTAATGCTTCCAACATTTGATAAGAACTTCGTCTGATAAAAAACACATAGCCGTCTGATACTGGTTTTAATTCCCACAATACAAGATGATTTTTTGCACAGAGATTCAAAAAACGCTCTGTCTGATATCCTTTGACTTGAAAATACAGCCTTCCAAATATAAAGTGCAGAATTTTAAGCATTTCTCATGCTCCTTTCAAAGAATATCATACATATTCCAGCCTTTTGATCTTTCCTTTGATCTTCATTGATTCCTGTGAGTAAAAATCAACCTCCAGATCACATCCACAGATATTTAGTACGACATGATTCCCCTGAATGGAGATCTTATTCTCATCATATGATACGATCCCCCTGTAATTTTCTATGTATGCTTCACAGTTTCCTGTCAAGGTTATAATGAAATCTCCAAACACCACATCTCTTGGAAGAGAAAGTCCTTTAGCAATCACTTCTTTTGGTTTCTTCTTCATGCAAAACTCCTTTTGTGGCATTTGGTTTAATATATGCCGAAAAAAAGCACCATATACCTGTTCCCAGGTAAATGATGCTTATCTTTTCAATCAAGTAAAAATTATTTAGATTTTCTCTTACGAGCCGCTTCAGACTTTTTCTTACGTCTTACGCTTGGCTTTTCGTAATGTTCTCTTTTACGAATCTCCTGCTGAATTCCTGCTTTTGCACAGTTTCTCTTGAATCTGCGAAGAGCGCTATCTAAAGATTCATTTTCTTTAACGATTACGTTTGACATTCTATTCCCGACCTCCCCTCCAGTCTTGTACTTGTGCATAGGACTGTTTGGGTTTTAATTTTTTGCACTAGATTAGTATATCACATTTTAGATTTTTGTCAACTATGAAATTTGACTTTCTAAAATTTCTTTTACTTTTGCTACTGCTTCTGGAATTCCGGCTGGATTCTTTCCTCCGGCCTGAGCCATATTTGGACGTCCTCCACCGCCGCCTCCAACGCATCCGGCGATCGCTTTGATCAGGTTTCCAGCGTGTGCTCCTGCTTTCTGTGCCTCGTCTGTTACCATGGCAACTAAGAATACTTTTCCGTCTTTCTGGGAAGCAAGGACAATGACACCTTCTCCTAATTTCTCTTTTAAGTTATCTCCAAGTTCACGAAGTCCATTCATATCAACGTCTTCTATAGAAGTTGCAAGAAGTTTCACTCCTTTTACTTCTTCTACCTGATCCATAACATCTCCCAGAGCGTCTTTTGCAAGTTTGCTCTTTAAGGATTCGTTTTCGCTCTTTAATTCTTTTACTTCTGCAAGAAGTGATTCAATTCTTGTCAGCAGTGTTGCTGGTGTAGCTTTTAATGCTTTGGCTGCTTCTTTTAATTCTTCTTCCTGCTTATGGTAGTAGTTAAATACTCCCTGATCTGTCACTGCTTCGATTCTTCGAACTCCTGATGCAACACCAGTTTCAGATAAAATCTTGAATGCTGTGATCGCTCCTGTATTCTTCACATGAGTACCACCACATAATTCTACAGAGAAATCTCCCATGGATACAACGCGTACTTCGTCTCCGTATTTCTCTCCAAACAGTGCCATAGCTCCTGTTTTCTTAGCTTCTTCCATAGACATAACTTTTGTCACAACTGGAAGATCCTGAGCGATCTTTTCGTTGACGATCTTCTCAACTCTTGCGATCTCATCATCAGATAATGGTGAGAAATGTGTAAAGTCGAATCTTAAATGTTCCGCATTATTTAAAGATCCTGCCTGCTCTACATGAGTTCCAAGCACTTCTCTTAATGCTTTCTGTAATAAATGAGTTGCACTATGGTTCTTTGCACCTAATGCTCTGTTCTTCTCATTCACTGTAAAGACCGCTTTGTCTCCTACGTTGAATGTTCCTTCGACTACATGTCCAACATGTCCAAACTTACCACCGGATAATTTAATGACATCTTCTACTTCAAAAGATGCATCTCCACTGATGATCACTCCTTTATCCGCTTCCTGACCACCACTTGTAGCATAGAATACTGTCTGGTCAGCGACGATCGTTCCTTTATCTCCTTTGTTCAGAGCTGAAACAACTTCTGTCTCTGTTGTCATAGCTGTGATCTCACCTTCACAAGTAAGTTCATCGTATCCAACGAATTTTGTTGTCATGGCTGGATCTAACTGTTCGTATACAGTTGCATCTGCACCCATGTAGTTTGTTGTCTTTCTTGCAGCTCTGGCAGTCTCTCTCTGAACCTGCATTTCCTTTTCAAAGCCTTCTTTATCTACAGTAAATCCCTTTTCTTCTAAGATCTCGATCGTCAGATCTAATGGGAATCCATATGTGTCATATAATTTGAACGCATCTGCACCAGCAAGTTCTTTGCTGCCTTTCTCGTTCATAGCTTTTTCCATATCTGCTAAGATAGACAGTCCCTGATCGATCGTCTTGTTGAACTGTTTTTCTTCCTGAGATAAATGATTGAAGATAAATTCTGCTTTCTCTTCTAATTCTGGATATCCATCTTTAGATTCACGGATCACGACTTTACTGATATCTGTTAAGAACAGGTGATCGATTCCTAATAATCTTCCATGTCTTGCTGCGCGACGAATCAGACGGCGAAGTACATATCCACGTCCTTCGTTAGATGGTGTGATACCATCAGATAACATAAATGTAGCAGAACGAATATGGTCTGTAATCACACGGATCGATACGTCTGTCTCGTGGTCTGTACCATAAGTAACTCCTGCAACTTTACAGATCTCATCGCGGATCGCTTTGATAGAATCTACGTCGAAGATAGAATCTACTTCCTGTACAACGACTGCAAGACGTTCCAGTCCCATACCTGTATCAATGTTCTTATTCTCTAATTCTGTATAATGGTTGTGTCCATCATTCTCAAACTGTGTAAATACGTTGTTCCATACTTCCATATAACGGTCGCAGTCACATCCTACCGTACAGTCTGGGCTTCCACATCCATATTTCTCTCCACGGTCATAGTAGATCTCTGAACATGGTCCACAAGGTCCTGCCCCATGCTCCCAGAAGTTGTCTTCTTTTCCAAAACGGAAGATTCTCTCTGGTGCGATTCCGATCTCTTTCTCCCAGATCTCGAATGCTTCATCATCATCTTCGTATACAGATGGATATAATCTGTCAGGATCTAATCCGATCACTTCTGTTAAAAATTCCCAAGACCATGCGATCGCTTCATGTTTGAAGTAATCTCCAAAAGAGAAGTTTCCTAACATCTCAAAGAATGTACCATGTCTTGCTGTCTTACCAACATTCTCAATATCTCCTGTACGGATACACTTCTGACATGTTGTCACTCTTGTTCTTGGTGGTACTTCCTGTCCTGTGAAATAAGGTTTCAGTGGTGCCATACCAGCGTTGATCAGTAATAAACTGTTATCGTTCTTTGGCACGAGTGAAAAACTCTTTAATGCTAAATGTCCTTTACTTTCGAAAAACTCAAGATACATCTTCCTGAGTTCGTTGACTCCATATGCTCTCAACGTTTCATCCTCCTAGTGTCGTTTCATTATATTTAAGAAGACCTTGCCTTTACGGCTTTTTAGCTGCATGAGCCTGTATTCTCATGCAGCTAAATGATCTTCTCTTAATCATGTATGATCTTATGATTCTTTCTTCTTTGCCTTCGCACGACCGACTCCGAAATAAATTCCTGCCGCAGAGCATGCAAAAAGAATCGCAAACTTCAATACATAAGAGACTAATTCTGATAAAAATGCTGTCATAATCTTGCCTCCTTATCTTATAAAGTCGATTATACCAAATCGAACTTAGAAACACAAATATTTTCTCACAAAGATTACGTTCTTAATCTTCTTTTTCTAATAAATCTGTGTAGAAGCAAGAATAATTTCCTGTATGGCAGGCAGCCCCGATCTGTTTTACCTTAGCAAGTAAGGTATCTCTGTCGCAGTCAATATATAAATCTTTGACATACTGATAATGTCCGGATGTCTCCCCTTTGATCCATAATTCATCACGGCTTCGGCTGTAATAAGTCATAATCCCTGTCTCGATCGTCTTATCATATGCTTCTTTTGTCATATATGCGACCATCAAAACTTCATTTGTCTTATGATCCTGTACAACAACGGTTAACATTCCGTCGCTGTTTAATTTGAATTCATCAAAACTCATCTTGCTATTTAATGGTTTTGCCTCATTACTCATCTTATAAGGCTCCTTTCGTGGAAAGTACATCTGTGATCCTTGGATCCATGCTGGTTGCTTCATCCAAAGCTTTTGCAAATGCTTTAAATGCTGCTTCGATCATATGATGATTATTCTCTCCATGTAATTTCTTCAAATGAAGATTCATCATGCTGCCGTAAGATACTGCATAAAAGAATTCTCTTACCATCTCTGTGTCAAATTCTCCAACGCGATCAACCGTAAAATCACAATCCATCACAAAATATGGTCTTCCAGACAGATCGATCGCACATAACATTAATGTCTCATCCATTGGAAGCATGAAAGATCCATAACGTTTGATCCCTTTCTTATCTCCAACGGCCTGTCTGATTGCTTCTCCAAGTACAATTCCGACATCTTCGATCGTATGATGGCAGTCTACATAGAGATCTCCCTCAACTTCCACATCAAGATCAAAAAATCCGTGACGTGCAAATGCATTTAACATATGGTCAAAAAAACCGATCCCTGTATGGATATTTCCATTTCCGTTTCCATCAAGATCAATGGAAAGTTTGATCTTTGTCTCACTTGTATTTCTCTCAATTGATGCACTTCTACTCATATTTTTATCCTTCCTGGTTATCTTCAAATCTTACTTTCATGGAATTCGCATGTGCTGTCAGCTGTTCCTGATTTGCAAAGAATTCGATGTCTTTGTGTACTGGCTCTAAGGCTTCTCTTGAATAGTAGATGACACTTGATTTCTTGATGAAATCATCAACACTTAATGGAGAGAAGAATTTTGCTGTTCCATTTGTTGGAAGTACGTGGTTTGGTCCTGCAAAATAATCTCCTAAAGGCTCACAGCTGTATGCTCCGATAAAGATTGCTCCTGCATTCTTGATCCTTGTCATAACATCAAATGGATTTGCTGTCATGATCTCCATATGTTCAGACGCAATAGCGTTTGCCGTATCAATTGCTTCTTTCATATCGCTTGCAACAAGAATATATCCGAAGGAATCTAAAGATTTCTCCATGATCTCTTTTCTTGATAACTGATTTAAGAATCCGTCAATCTCATCAGATACTTTATGTGCTAATTCTTCGCTTGTTGTAACAAGGATTGCACTTGCCATCTCATCATGTTCTGCCTGGGAAAGTAAGTCTGCTGCCACATATCTTGGATTCGCTGTCTCATCAGCTAACACTAAGATCTCACTTGGTCCTGCAATGGAATCGATACTTACGTTTCCATAAACTGCTTTCTTGGCAAGAGCCACAAAAATGTTACCAGGTCCTACGATCTTGTCTACTTTTGGAATAGACTCTGTTCCAAATGCCATCGCTGCAATTGCCTGTGCTCCACCGACTTTATATACTTTTGTTGCTCCAGCTTCTTTCGCTGCAACTAATGTATTTGCTGTAACTTTTCCGTCTTTTCCAGGAGGTGTTGTCATGATGATATTTTTCACTCCTGCAACGTGTGCTGGAACAATGTTCATTAAAACAGAAGATGGATAAACTGCTTTTCCACCTGGTACATAGACACCACAAGTTTCCATTGGTGTTACTTTCTGTCCAAGCATTACTCCGTCTTCTCTTGTCTCAAACCAGCTCTTCTGAATCTGTTTTTCATGGAAATCACGAATATTCTTGATCGCTTTACGGATAACTTTGATCAATTCATCGTCCACTTCTTCGTAAGCTTCCTTAATTTCTTCTTCTGTAACTAAAATATTCTCTGCATTGATCTCTGCTTTATCAAACTGTGCTGTATAATCAAAGACAGCTTTATCTCCATTATCTCTGACATTTTTGATGATCGCATCGACTTTATCCTGAAAATCCCCATAGTTTGTAGGACTTCTTTTTAATAAATCTGATAAAATATTTGCAATGGAATCTTTGTTAACTTTTACTATTCTCATGTTTCTCTCCTCCGGCCTATTCTTTTTCATCCAAGATCTTCTTTAGTGCAACGATGATCTTGCTGATTCGTTCTTGTTCCATCTTCTGGCTTACCTGATTCACTACCATTCTTGCTGATAATGGGCAAACTTCTTCTAAGACTTCCAATCCATTTTCTTTTAAGGTTGTTCCTGTCTCAACGATATCAACGATCACCTCTGATAATCCAACAATCGGTGCAAGTTCAACAGATCCGTTTAACTTAACGATCTCTACTGTCTGTAATTTCTGATTATTGAAATATTCTTTAGCGATATGTGGGTATTTGGATGCCACACGGATGATCTCATTACTGTTTAAATATTTCTTCGCTTCTTTGGGTCCGCACACACACATCTTGCAAGCTCCAAATTTCAAGTCTAATACTTCGTATAGATTTCTTCCTTCTTCAAGGATCGTATCTTTTCCAACAACACCGATATCAGCTGCTCCATATTCCACGTAAGTTGGCACGTCACTTGCTTTGGATAAGAAAAATTTTAATTTTAATTCTTCGTTTACGAAGATTAATTTTCTTGTTTTCTCGTCTTTCATTTCCTCGCATGTGATCCCGATCTCTTCTAATAAAGCCATCGCTTTCTTTGCAAGGCGCCCTTTCGCCAGGGCAAATGTAATATATCTCATGGTCTTTTGTTTCCCTTCTTTTGCTCGATTTGTTGATTAGATGAAATAAAGAATTCCACCGAGGCGATGCTCTTTAGCAAATCTTTCATAGTCTGCTTTGCTGCACAGATCATTCTTTCTCTCTAAGATGACTTTCTTTCCTTCTTTTCTTAATTCTTCTGCTCGAAGGATCGCATCTTTCATTGTTGCTTCTTTATAAATGATCATTGTATCCATATGATCTGCTTCCATATGAATTCCCTGACGGCTTAATGCCATCATCAGCTCATCTAATACGATCGCAAATCCAACTGATGGGGCTTTCTTTCCGAACTGTTCGATCAGATTATCATATCGTCCACCTTTTAGAACTGCATCTCCTGTTCCATAAGTATAACCTTTGAAAATGATTCCTGTGTAATAATTATGCTTATTTAACATTCCAAGATCAAAACTTACATACTGCTCTTTGCCGTATAATTTTAAGATATCATATACATCGCGAAGTCTTTTGATCGCTTTCTTAGACTGTTCATTCTCAACCATTGCTTCTGCCTGATCTAAGATCGCTACATCTCCATTCAGTTCGTTAAAATGTAAAAATACATCTTTGATCTTATCAGACAGATCTAATGTCTCTACATATTCCATTAATCCAAAATAATTCTTATTTAAGATCAGCTCTCGAAGCTGTGTTTTGACTTCTTCATCTTTGATCGTCTGTGTCAATCCGTTGAAGAATTCAACTTCTCCGATAGAAAGTCTGAAATCAGTCAATCCAGCTGCCAGAAAACAATCAATTGCCATTGCAATAGATTCTGTATCTGCCTGTACAGACGCATCATTGACTAATTCTGCACCTAACTGGCATGTTTCTTTTAACTTCAACTGATAGCTTGAGTTATTTAAAAATACATTTCCTGCATAAGATAAACGGATTCCCATATTCTCTTCATTAAAATACTTTGCAATACAGCGTGCAATGGATGGTGTGACATCCGGACGAAGAACTAAGGTATTTCCTTCTCTATCAAAGAATTTAAACATTTCCCTTGCGGATACGGTTCCTTTTTCACTGTTAAATACATCAAAGAATTCAAATCCTGGAGTTCTGATCCCTTCATATCCGTAAGATGCAAAGACTTTGTTTAATTTTGCCTTCAGCTTACTTCGCTGTCCATATTCTGTTCCATATACATCTCTGACACCTTCTGGTGTGTGGACTCTCTTTTTATTCATATTTTTGCCGCTCCTTGATACTTTATCGAATTAAAGCGCTACTTGGGTAGCACATCAAATTATCTGTATTTTACCAATCCTTAACTTATTTGTCAACCTCGTTCACTCTAATTCATCTTTTGATATGTTACATGAAATTCCTACAACTGAGAAACAACTTCTTCGATCACCTGATCCATGATCTCTACCGGATCATATACAAGGTCCACGCTGCAATATTCACAAATATCCTCTAATGCTCCAAAAATCCATGGATTTCTTGCTTTGATCGTCTTCATTCTTCCATTCTGCTGCACAAAACTGATAAAGAATCCTAATGTTCTGCTGATCTCATCATCACCCTCTTCTAAAATATCCATTGTGATCACACCGCCATCGGTATTATCATATGCCATAAATAAAAGTGGATTCTTTGGACGCTCCCCTTCTTCTTCCCCTTCTACCATAACTGGAAGATAAGTAAAATCTAAAATCACTTCAAGATCGATTTGTTTTTGATTCTTTAATTCATCTTTTAATTCCTGATCTTCTAACATCACTGACGGAAATTCTTTTTCAGCTTCTGGTATCTCTTTTACAAACATTTCCCAAGTATCATTTTCAGTATTATAACGGCGAACGATACCTTCTGCCTGTTCGATTTCTGGGTTTAATTCTCCCTGTCTGACTGCTTCCACTACCATATACAGGTTCTCATAAGTTTCTATAAGAAGTGCAACTTCATCTTCATCTAACTGATATGGTTTGTAACCTTTCTTATAAGAAACAAAGTAAATCCAGTCACTGATCGTCTTAAAACGAATATCTAATTCATCGATAACTTTTCTTTGTTCATCTGGCACATTCATCATGCTTCCCCAGAAACATGTAAGACTTGAATGTTCATCCATCAGATACTGTGCTGGAAGATCCCCTTCTTCACTTCCAAGGATCATATAGAAATCTCCTAAGCCTTCAACTCCATCAAAGACTGCAATTCCTCTTTCTCCGCTGAATTTTCCCATCACACTGCAAAATACAGGTTCTTCTCTGTCTTTTAGCTGAATGGTTACAAGTTGTGTGTCACCAAGGTAATTCCAAGGCTCTAATTTGTCTAGTTTTAATGTAATGTCGTATAACTGCTTCCATGCATTCTTTGACGCTTCTTTTCTCAATGACTTGTCCTCCATAGATTATTTTATTGTACACTTAATATTCATTATAATAAGAAATGATTTTAATTACAACAAAATCCCGACTATCTTTCTATGATTTGTGAATTTGATCGTTTTTTCTTTATACTTTTTCGAATTTCTGATATAATTGTTTGACGGATTTATCTTATTATTTTAAATTAGATAACTGATTTTATTACCAGGAGGTATTTATCATGGCATTCGACGGATTTGTCATTTCAAATATTATATCAGAACTTAATAAACAGATCATTGGTGGCAGAATCTATAAGATTTATCAGCCAGAGGCCGACGAGATCACGCTTGTGATCAAAAAAGAGAGATTGACAACAAGACTTCATCTCTCAGCCAGTGCTTCTCTTCCTCTTGTCTATTTATCGAAAGAAGGAAAAGCAAACCCTATGCAGGCTCCAAATTTCTGCATGCTGCTTCGTAAACATATCAGCAGTGGAAGGATCATTTCGATCACACAGCCTGACTTTGAGCGTATTATCGAAATTAAGATTGAGCATCTGGATGAGCTTGGAGATGTCTGTCAGAAACGTCTGATCGTTGAAATCATGGGAAAACACAGTAATATCATTTTTGTAAACAGTGATGATGTGATCTTAGATAGTATCAAGCACATCTCTGCAAATATCAGTTCTGTCAGAGAGGTTTTACCTGGACGTACTTACACATTTCCACCGTCTAAAGGGAAACATCCTTTAGCAAGTCTGACTACGGAGAATTTTTATCAGCATATCATCACCAAACCACTGAATCTTTGTAAAGCACTTTATACTTCCATCACAGGTATGAGTCCTTTGATCGCAAATGAACTTTGTTATCGTGCTGGGCTCGATGGGAATGCATCTACTGATTCTTTGACCGATGATAGTGCTGCTGGATTATATGGCCAGCTTGTAAAATTAAATGCTCTTGTAGAAGATGAGGCATATCAGCCAAATATCATTTATTCTGGGGAAGAACCTAAGGAATTTTCTTGTATTCCTTTAACTTCTTATCCTGACTGTACAGAGAAAACATATGATTCTATTTTTGACGTGCTGATCGGGTATTATTCTGAGAAGGAAAAATATACAAGAATGAAGCAGAAATCTTCTGACCTTCGTAAGATCGTGCAGACTGCTCTTGAGAGGACAAGCAAGAAATATGATCTACAGCTTCGTCAGTTAAAGGATACCGAGAAGCGTGAGAAATTCAAAGTTTATGGAGAACTTACACAGACATATGGATATGGACTAGAGCCAAATGCAAAATCTTTAACTTGCATGAATTATTACACAAACGAAGAGATTACGATCCCTCTTGATCCAACAAAGACTCCTTTGGAGAATTCCAAAAAGTTTTTTGCAAAATATAATAAGCTAAAACGTACTTATGAAGCTCTTTCTGAGCTTGTCGTGGAGACAAAAGCTGATCTTGATCATCTCGATTCGATTTCTACTGCTCTTTCTTTATCCGAAGATGAGAAAGACCTGCAGCTGATCAAAGATGAACTTTCTGATTATGGTTATATAAAGAGCCATGGGAAGAAAAAGGGAAAGAAACAGGCAAAATCCAAACCATTACATTTTGTCTCTTCTGATGGTTTCCATATGTATGTTGGGAAAAATAACTATCAGAATGATGAATTAAGTTTTAAGTTTGCAAATGGCGGGGACTGGTGGTTCCATGCAAAGAATATGGCTGGGTCCCATGTTATTGTACGAAAGGAACAAGCGGAGACTCTTCCAGATGCTACCTTTGAAGAAGCTGGCCGCCTTGCAGCTTATTATTCCAAGGGGCGTCAGGCACCGAAGGTTGAGATTGATTATGTTCAGAGAAAAGAACTAAGAAAGCCGCCAAAGGCAAAACCTGGATTTGTCATTTATCATACAAACTATTCTATGATGTGTGTTCCGAATATTGATGGAATTGAAATTGTTGAATAGACAGTTGTATTTATAATGCCAAAAGAGGCGACCGAAATATTTTCGGCCGCCTCAGACTGTAGACAAACTAGGTGCTGGGATCATCCCAGCACCATTTTTCCCTTTAAAGTTAAATTGTATCCAAAAATTTCTTAGAAATCTTCGCTTTTGTCCATTTAGCAATCCGTTCTTACCAAGAAATCTTGCCAGTTTTTTTAGATTCATACATGCAAAAGTAAGCCCGGCTTTCATTTCCATCCGTGCTTTTCCTATGTATTGTGTATATCGAAATCCATGGTGTTCTTTTGCTGTTCCAAAGATTCTTTCTATCGTTTCTTTTCGTTTCTGATAGATTGCTTTATTCCCTCTTACATGTCGGATATCTTCTGCTTTTTCTATATATTTTTCCCAAACATGACGTGTTATCACTTTTACATGATTCTTGCTTTCTGTACATTTGGATATCTGTGGACATTTTTCACATTGATATCCACAGCTTTTATATTCTCTGTATCCATCCCTGTTTGTTGTACTGTATCTTAGAATCTGATTTTCTGGACAGATGTAACAATCATAGTATTCATCATAAACATATTCATATTTCTTAAAAAATCCCTTTTTTGTCATAGGTCGTTTATATGGAAACAATGGTTCAATCCTATCTTTCAGAAGTTGTCTGGCAATCGCTGGTGTCTTGTATCCTGCATCTGCCACGATCATTTCTGGTTCAAAACTTTTCACCTTTTCATAGATTGTTTGAAATGTTCGGCTGTCATGTTCATTTCCAGGATGAACACTATATCCAAGGACCCATCCGTGTTCATCACATGCCGTTTCTACTGCATATGCAAAAACATGTTTATGTTCTCCTTTGCGAAACCATCCGCTTTCTGGATCTGTAATACTGCTCTTTTTGGTTTTTATATCGTCTGGTATCTGTTCAAGCTCATTATGTTGATCATTCCTAGATGTGGGAGGTGTTGGCGGATTCTTCTTATTTTTATCTTTTAGAGGTTTTTTCCCATGTGCCTGTCGGTCTTCATTGATCTCTTTTTGTAATTCATCTTCATACCAGAGTGCCTGTTCATGAGCAACTCTTTTTCGCATTTTTTTACTGTTGGCACATGCTTTTACATGAGTTGCATCAACAAAGATCTCGTCCGTATTGATCAACTTATACTTCATACATTCTTCCAGAATCTTTGAAAATATCTGTTCAAAAAGATCCGTGTCTTTAAATCGGCGGGAATAATTCTTTCCAAACGTTGAAAAATGCGGTACAGGATCCAGCATATCCAGACCAAGAAACCAACGGTAGGCAACATTTACTTCAATCTCTCGGATCGTCTGACGCATACTTTTGATTCCATAAAGATATTGAATAAATGGAATTTTAATGAGCATAACAGGATCCATACTTGGACGACCATTGTTTTGACAATATTTATCTTCTACAAGATCGTAAATAAAGTTCCAGTTGATTGCTTTATCAATCAATCTTAGCATATGATCCTGCGGAACCATGGAATCCATTGAGAACATCATCATCTGTTCTCGTTTCTTGTCTGCATTTTTCGTCATCATAAAAAACACCGCCTTTCTGATAATTTTATTATACCAGAAAAACAGTGCTCATAGTAAAAGTCCCGGCAAATACCGGGACTTTGTCTACAGTCTGAGGCGACCGAAATATTTTCGGCCGCCTCTTTTCATATGATTATATGAGTTAAGAAAAAAGGTTGTTAATTTGATTTTTGGTTGATTTTATTGATATTATTTCGACTACATTGCTTCGTAGATTGCTACGACATCATCTAAAATCTTTTCATCTGTGATTCCAGATACTTCTTTTAATGCTGCTTTTACTCCGTTTGCTTTGATCTTATCCTGTAATTCTACGCTCTGTGGATCTTCAGCATTATCATATTTTAATGCTGCTGCCATTCCTGCTAATAATGCATCCACTGGAAGACCATATTCTAATGCTGTCATTGTTGGTTTTGTTAAACGATCTGTTGCACTTAATTTTCTTAATGGTTCTCTACCTACACGAGCTGTATCATCTACAAGGTATGGGTTTTTGAAACGATTTAAGATCTTGTCGATGTATTTAAAGTGAGCATCTTTGTCAAATCCATATTTGTTGACTAATGCCATACCACTCTGCTGCATTGCTTTTTTTACAGTTTTAAAGATTTCTTCATCAGCAATACTTTCATCGATTGTTTTGAATCCTTTGTAGTTTCCAAGATATGCTGTGATGCAGTGTCCTGTGTTTAATGTAAATAATTTTCTTTCAATATATGCCATTAAGTTATCTGCAAGATTCATTCCTTCGATCTGTGGAACAGCTCCCTTAAAGGATGCTTCTTCGACATTCCATTCATAATAGTTTTCTACAACGACGTCGATTGGATTATCTAAACGTACTGGAGGCACGATTCTGTCTACAGAGCAGTCTGGGAATCCTACATATTTGTCTGCATATGCTTTTTCTTCGTCATTTAAGTTTCCATAAACAGCTTCTTTTAACTGAGAACTTGCTTTGACTGCATTTTCGCAAGCAATGATGTTTAAGTATTCTTCAGAACCATTTTCTTTTCTTGCTTTGATTCCTTCTGCGATAGATGGAGCAATGATTGGAAGAATTCTTACTCCAACGGCTGTTGTGATGATCTCAGCCTCTTTTACTTCATCGATCAGTTCAGGTTTTGTTGAATTTACTCCGCTGATATCTGTGATCACGATCTCGCTGCTTTCTACGTCTTTTACAAAAATTGTATATTTCTTATCTTCGTTGATCTTATCAATGATTTCCTGATTTACATCTGCGAATACTACATGATATCCTGCTTTGCTTAACAGTCCACCGATAAATCCACGTCCAATATTTCCTGCTCCAAACTGAATTGCTTTCTTCATTTTCTTCACTCCTAAAATTAAAATATAAATCTATAAGTATATATCTTAGGTATTTAATAAGCGAGAAGAATTTCCCGCTTATTAAATTGACCTTTTTTTGTTTAAATCTTATTTAAACATTTCCATGATTTCGTCAACATTTTCTGTTGTTTTTAACTGTTCTAATCTTTCAGGATCTTCGATGATCTCAGAGATCTTAGCTAATAATCCAAGATGTTCATCACCGATTCCAGCAATACCAAAGACTAACTGAGCTTTTTCTCCATCAAAGTCTACACCTTCTGGATACTGAAGCATTACGATACCAGTTTTCTGTACTTTCTTCTTGGCATCTCCTGTTCCGTGAGGAATTGCTACACCTAATCCCATGTATGTTGTAACTGTTTCTTCACGTTTTACCATAGCGTCAATATAACCTTCTTCAACATATCCAAGTTCATTTAACAGTTTTCCTGCTGCTTTGATCGCTTCGAATTTGTCGACTGGTTTTAATCCTGTTTTGATTCCTTCTTCTACAAGGATCTTTGCATTTCCAGTAACTACTGGTGTTTCAACTTCTTCAACAGCTGCAGCTGTCTGTGCTGATGCATCAACTTTTGCTGTCATCTGTTCATATAATCCATCTAAGTTTGGATCCTGTAAGAAGTTATTGATGATAACTAACTGTGCCTGTGGTGCAGATTTTCTGGCTCTGTCTGCTAAGACTGCCTGAACAACTGCGATATCACAATCCGCTGGGATGTTATCTACTGATGTATTGATCACTGTAAGATCTGGGCGCTGTGCTTTCACACGATTTCTGAATTTTGTAGCTCCCATTGCAGATGATCCCATTCCTGCGTCACATGCAAATACGATCTTCTTAACTTTATCTGCGTCTTTCTTCTCTCCTGGGTCAACTGTGATTCCTTTAGATTCTGCTTTCTTTGCTGCCATATCGTCCTGTGCATCTTCAAGACTCTTACCATCTGACATACGAATGATAGGTGATGCGATCAAGAATGATACTACAGTTGCGATCAGTACACCTAAGATCGTTAATGGAATCTGGCTCTTTGGTGACATTGATAAATAAGCGATGATTGATCCTGGTGAAGATGGTCCAATAAGTCCGCATTTTGTAAATGTGAAGAATGTGATCGCACAAATGTTACCAACGATCGGAGCGATGATCACGATTGGGTTCATCAGGATATATGGGAAGTAAATCTCATGAATACCACCGAAGAAATGAATGATGATCGCACCTGGTGCAGATGATTTTGTTACTTTGTCTTTAGAGAATACTGCATATGCTAATAATACTCCAAGTCCTGGTCCTGGGTTTGCCTCTAACATGTACATGATAGATTTACCAGCTTCTTTTGCCTGTTCAATACCAATTGGTGTAAAGATACCATGGTTGATCGCGTTATTTAAGAATAATACTTTGGCAGGTTCGATAAAGATTGCTGCTAAAGGTATTAATTTTGCTTTTACAAGTACGTTAACTCCTGCTGTTAACACTGCTAATACGGTTGACATAAATGGTCCGATGATAAAGTATCCAATGATCGCTACGATCATTCCTAAAATACCAACAGAGAAGTTATTGATCAACATCTCAAATCCGGCTGGCATATGTCCGTCCATTGCTTTATCAAATTTCTTGATGACCCATCCTGCAAATGGTCCCATAACCATGGCTCCCATTAACATTGGCTGTCCATCAAATCCACCAACTCCGGCGATACAACCCATGACTGCGATTGCACCCATAACTCCTCCACGGTCTCCACCGACCTGTTTACCACCTGTGTAGGCGATTAGCATTGGTAATAAGAATGTTAACATGTATGGCTGAATTGATGCTAACTTCGCATTTGGAATCCATCCATCTGCGATAAATAATGCTGTAATGAATCCCCATGCAATGAATGCTCCGATATTAGGCATTACCATTGCACTTAAAAATTTACCGAATTTTTGTAATCCATTTTTCATTTACAATATCCTCCTTTTGTTTTTATCTTCTCTTCATTTTATTTTCGTAATAGTTACCAAGACTTGTTTCAAGTTCTGCCTCGACTGCATTTCTGTTTTTGTCAAATAAGTAAGTGATGATCTGGTCTTTCTCGGCTAATGCTCCGCTTATTTCACTCATAACTTCGCGATAAACCTTACTTCCATCTCCCTGTGGAACAAGCATCAAGATCGCACCCTTGATTGGCTGCCCATCTTCAATGATCTCATCATTTAAATAGACAAAACCAAATCTGCAATGTCTGATGCCTTTTGTTTCACAATGTAAAAATAATGCATTCATACTCGGAATAAATGTGCTTGCGATATTCTCGCGTTTGCTTAATGCAAAAGTGATCTCTGTTGCTGTCGTTTCATTTCGTGCAAATAATTCTCCTGCATATTCGATCAATTGTTTCTTATTCTTAATGTTTTCACCTGTTGATATTTTAATGTTATCTAATACCTGTAAGATCTCTTCTCCAAGAAGTGTCATATACTCGATGTCTTCTCTTCCAATCCTTTTGACTGGTTTTACAGTCTTTATGGGATTTTTTCTTTTCTTCTTGTCGATATTTTTGATCATGGCATTGATCATTTTCTTATCTGTCTCTGTTAAAATAGAGTTCACATAGACATTTGGAAATGTCAGATTTAATTTTGCTGTGGAAACGATAAAATCAATTCCCTCTTCGATCAGCTCCTCTTCCTTGATCTCTGCTGTCGAGATGATCTTTTGTACCATCAGCTGCGGAAATTCTTTCTTCAGATGAACGGCTAGCATATGGGATGTCCCAACTCCATGTGGGCAGGCAACATAAACAGATAACTTTTCTTCTTTATCTTTTTGCTGTTCAACCGCTACACAGAAGTATAATGCGATAAACCCCATCTCCCCTTCTGGGAGTTTTTTAATATGTAATTCTTCTTTTAAGAACTCACACGCTTTGATCGTTGCCGCATAAACTTTGGAATATTTTTCTTCTAAAAAATCAATGTATTGATTTTCTGTAAATACGCCTTGTTTCATTCGATTGATCGCTGGTTTCATATGATTACATAATCCATCGATCAACACCGCATTCTCAAAAAATTCCATTTCTAAAAGTATTTCCATCTCAGCAATGATCCGCATGACCAACTGCCTGACTTTAAAACTTTCTTCATCGATCTTATTCTCACTTTTGTTTTTCCAGATCTTCGCTGCCAAAAGCTGCATTGCTATGTTATATACTTCTCCTTGTGAGAGCTGATGTCCTTCAAAATTGCTTAACTTGCCTCCCAGCCATTTTGCAATCTGATATTCTGGTAAATGAGTGATCGATCTGACGTCTTTCTCTTCTTTGATCTCATGTCCCATTCTTACCCTGTTTTGTGTGATCAATAAATACAAGCTTAAATGCCTAATGGAATGGTCAGTATATTCTATATCTAACACTCCCTGCATATTTTTAATGATATCTCTTGTATCATCTAACACTTCTTGCGTAAGATTCGGAAACATTCGTTCTTTGAGTTTTTTCTCTTTATCAAACAATACTTTTAAGGAATGTCCTCTTAACTTTTGTCTCAATACCATTGTCACTGCCTGACGGTAATCTTCCTCTTTTCCTTCCCAGTAAATTCCCATTCCCGGTCTTCGGTAAAGAGTCAGATTATAGTGATCAAGCCATGTTTCAACCTCTTCCAGGTCGTTGCTTAATGTTGCATCCGAAATATGAAAAAGGGATGTAAAGTAAAAATATTTGAGTGGTTCGTTGATCGTTAACAGTTCAAGTAATATGATCATCTGGCGATCTGCTTTACTGTATACTGGCTTGTTCTCATCCATATCTACGAGTTCTTTAATATAGTTTCTTGTTTCTGCATCTTCATCCACATACATCCCGATTCTTGGTTTCTTGACTAGTTTAAAGTCATTCTCCTCAAACCATTCGTTGATGCGAGGCATTTCTCTTAATACGGTTCTTGAACTTAATTTCAGTTTTTCTGATATTGCCTGTATTGTAATTGGATCGTCAGCATTAAAAGCTGCTAACATCTCAATGATAAGTTTCTGTCTTTTTGTTAATCCGGATTTCTTAGACACTCTGTATCATCCCCTTTCACGTATTATTATATATACAATGGGTGGTTTGGACAAGCGATTGATATGATGGTTTTGACGACATTCAATAGTGACATTTTGTTGTCAGTATTTATAGTTTGTCAGTATTATTTCATGACAAGTTTTGATTGTAATAGTGTTGCATGTATGAGTCAGAAAGAAGATAAGAAGAACTATTTAAAGAAAAAAGGATGACACTCCGCATTTTTGAAAGCGTTTTTTACAAATCGCTGATCCGCGCCTGTTCCTTCGATAACTCGCTTGCTGCGAGCCAAAATGCCCGCAGCTACGTTCAAACAATCGACCACAGGGCGCTGCGAATTTGTAAAAAACGCATTCAAAAAGTGCTCATGTTGTCATCCTTTTTTCTTATAAATAGTTCTTCTTATCTTCTTTCTGACTCATACAACGGAACGCTATTCAAATCACTACACAGTGTGTATGTTAAATGGTATTGGCTGATAAGTTTTAGATTCGTTGACAGAAGGTCAATGGAATCTATAACCACCGATTTGTTGAGGTGTTTTGGAGTATAATAAATATCTGTCTAACATACACACCCTTCTGTTTGAAAATTCTTAATTTTATACGAGAATGTCTTCAGGTATTCATAAAAACATAAAAAAAGATAGAGGTACGAAATGATAGAATTCCATAGGATTTTTTGCAAAATCGCAGCCAACACGGGCACTGTTTGAACGCAGTGAGTTGTGCAGGAGTGTTGCGAATCAGCGTTTTGCAAAAAATCCGTCAATGGAATTCGTTTTTCGTACCTCTATCTTTTTTATGTTTTTATGAATACTCGATACATTTCCGTTATACAATTACAATTTAATTAGTAAATACTATCCCTAAACACAATCTTACGATATGCTTCAAACTGTAACCAACGGTTAAAGAATTCGCTTCCTGGTTTATATCCTTGTTCTTTTAATTCTGCAAACAGTTTGTCTGCTTTTTCTTTGGAATCAACCAGAATCTTAAATCCTCGTCCATTGATCAGTGGCAGGCCTTTGTATTCATATTCTTCGATTGGAAGAATTGCTGATACTTTTCTGTCTCTGATCTGTACGGCTACTTTGTCTCTGAATACGATAACATCAAAGTAGTCTGGATACTGATAACTTTCTCCTTCTACTGGAATTTCATCTCCGATCGTGTAGGATTTTCCAGATGGTTTGATCTTTGTGACTGTCATACTTTCCATGTTGTAGTAGAATTCTTCAAAGATGTCTCCATTGGCTTTTAATTTTCCATGTGCAAAGACGCATTTTAGGTCTGTTTCTTCGTCAACTTCGGAATTTTTGATTACTCCGCATGCAGATGTCATGTTTGTGATACGGTCGATCAATATCAGCTCTCCTAAGACTTTATGATCATCAAATTCGTCTAAGACAATTTCTTCCTGCAAGATAACATCACATACTGCGATCTCATTCTTTCTTAAGTTGTTTGCTGGAATGTATTCTCCTGTGTTGACATCGATCTTGTACTGAATATTTGTTACGATTCCTGGAATTTCTTTTGTTCCAATCTTTACGAAATATTCTTTTCCTGGTAACAATTCTCCGTCATCCATCCAAAGAACTGTCGCTGTAAATGATTTGCTGACTGGAAGTTCTGTTTTATTGGCCAGTACGCATCCTCTGGATACATCAACTTCACGGTCTAACTGAATCGTTACTGGACGGCCTTTTTCAGCTGTCTGTGCATCTTTATCACCAATTAATAAACTCTTAACCTTTGCATGTTCTTTGCTTGGTAATGTCACGATCTCATCTCCGACAGAAATCTGTCCGGATTCGATCTGTCCCTGGAATCCACGGAATGTGTGGTTTGGACGGCATACTCTCTGAACTGGCATGTAGAATCCTTCTTCTTCAGATTTCTCTCGTACATCCACCGTCTCTAGGTATTCTAGTAATGGTTCTCCTGTATACCATGGAATGTTATCTGATTTTGTTGTAACGTTATCTCCTTCTGTTGCAGATACTGGGATGATCTTTACATTTGCAAGTGATAATTCTTCTTGTAATTCTTTGATCTGTTCCTCGATCTTTCGGAATGTTTCCTGATCATATTTTACAAGGTCCATTTTATTGACTGCAAATACGAAGTGTCTGATTCCCATTAAGGCGCAGATTCTTGCGTGGCGTCTTGTCTGTACTAATACTCCTTGGGATGCATCGATTAAGATGACTGCTAAATCTGCAAAGGATGCTCCTACAGCCATGTTTCTTGTATATTCTTCATGTCCTGGTGTATCTGCTACGATAAAACTTCTTTTTTCTGTTGTAAAATAACGGTAGGCAACGTCGATCGTAATTCCCTGTTCTCTTTCTGCCATTAATCCGTCAAGTAATAAAGAATAGTCGATCTTTCCACCACGGCTTCCAACTTTACTGTCTAACTCTAATGCTTCTTCCTGGTCTGTATATAATAACTTTGAATCATATAAAATATGTCCGATCAGTGTAGATTTTCCATCATCTACACTACCGCAAGTAATAAATTTTAATAATCCTATCATCTTAGAAATACCCCTCTCTCTTTCTTCTTTCCATGCTTCCTGCTGCTTCATTATCAATAACTCTGGTTGTTCTTTCTGAAGAAACCGCACTTAATGTCTCGTCAATGATCTCATCAAGTGTTGAGGCTTTTGATTCCACTCCTCCAGTTAATGGATAACATCCAAGGGTTCTAAATCTCACACTCTTGTATTCGATCTTCTCATCTGGTCTTAATTTTAATCTGTCATCATCGACCATGATGATATTTCCATCTCTCTCGATCACTGGGCGTTCTTTTGCAAAATATAATGGAACGATATCAATTTTTTCGCGTTTGATATATTTCCAGATATCTGTCTCTGTCCAGTTAGAGATTGGGAATACACGAATGCTTTCTCCTTTTTTGATCTTAGAGTTATATAATTTCCACATTTCTGGTCTCTGGTTCTTTGGATCCCATGCCTGATTTTCATTTCTAAAAGAGAAGATTCTTTCTTTTGCACGAGATTTTTCTTCATCACGACGTCCACCTCCAAATGCAGCGGTAAATCCATATTTATTTAACGCCTGCTTTAGGGCCTGTGTTTTCATGATATCTGTGTAAGCGGCTCCACTATCAAATGGATTAACCACCTGTTTTACACCATCTTCATTGATGTATTCTATCATTTCTAATCCGTATTTCTTTGCTGTTTCATCACGGAATTTGATCATTTCTTTGAATTTCCATGTTGTATTAACATGTAAAAATGGAAATGGTGGTTTCTCCGGATAGAATGCTTTTAATGCTAAATGTAACATAACTGAGCTGTCTTTTCCGATAGAATATAGCATAACTGGTTTTTCACAAGAAGCTGCAACTTCTCGGATGATGTAGATTGCTTCCGCCTCCAACTGGTCAAGATGTGATAATTCGCTCATTTTGATGTCCTCCAATCTAATATTTGTTTGAATCTTTCTTGTTAATCTCTATGGTTTGTTCTTCTCCGGTATATTTTTTGATCTTCCAGAGAATCGTATCTTTGCTTTCGTTAACTGTCATTTCACTTCCCATTCCACCGATATCGGCTCCTAAGAAAAATGCGATGGCTCCTGTTTTACATTCTTTTAAGCAGGATGTACATCCCCAGCAGTCTTTTGGATATTTGATGTATGCTTTGCCAGTTGCATCGGTCTTTATCAAACTTCCAGGACAGACGTCTAAGCATCGTTTGCATCCAACACATTTATTTTTGTTAATTCTGATGCTCATAGTACTCATCCTCCTTTACTAGTTCTCGTAAGATGACTTTGATCTTTCCATCCACTTTCTTTGTATTGACGTATTTTTTCCAATCATCACTCTTTTGTGGATGATCAAGATTTTCTGCAAAACTGTGCCATCTTGTCTCTTTTCTTGCTTTTAAATGTTCGATCAGAGTCAGACAGATCGTTAATCTTTCTTTTAGTTCATAATAAAACATTAATTCATGGTAATCCTGAGCACTTAACTGTCCAGATAATGTGATCAGATTATTGATCTTTTCTTTTGCGAGATTTAAGCAGTTTTCATTAAACTGATAATGACTTGAAATTCCGCCTGCATAAGCATCCATGACTTTCTGCATCGCTTCTTCCATTTGCTCGATTGTAAAAATACTGTCTTTGTCTGATAAAATATTGTTGTATTCTTTGACTTTCTCGTCTAATAACTGTTCTTCTTTGTTATCTGTTATATCAAACATCTGATCTTTTAATTTCTCTACGATATCCAGTGCTGCGAGCTCACCTTCTACCAAAGCTCCTGTCACATATTTCTGTGGGCATCCCCCTGCGACATCTCCGGCTGCGTACAGCCCATGGATCGTTGTCTCTCGATTTGTGTTTACCCAGTAACCACTGGCAGTATGTCCACCCACGATATATGGTTCCGTTCCCTCGATCTCTATATTTTGTTCACTTGGATCTTTGCCTTGCTCGATCCATTTTAAGGTCTGGCTTGGTGCCATATTTAAATATGCTTTCTTAAGGTCTGTATCTTTTTCCTTCTCAATTCCTTCGGTTCTTAGGTAACAAGGGCCTCTTCCTTCCAGATTTTCCTGTGTTGTTCCATAAACACGCTGAGAAGTTGTGATTCCGTATTTATCTTCGTAAATCTCTCCTTTAGCGTTTACCTGCTTTGCCCCGACTCCCTGTGCGATCGTTCCCGTTGGTGCGATCGTATCTTTACACCTTAATGCGATAAAACGCATCTCAAAGGTTGTCATCTCAGCTCCAGCATCAATTCCCATTGCGTATCCGGCACCAGTGTTAAATGGTGGATACCACATCTTATGTCTTGAAAATCCTGGATTATTTGGCTTATAAAGCCCTGCTGCCCCTCCTGTTGCACAAAGTACTTTCTTGGCACGGATCTCATAAGCTGTTCCATTTTCCATATGGAAACCGAAAGCTCCTTTGATCGTGTTATCTTCCACGATATAATCGGTGATATTCAAATGATTGATCACCTCTACGTTATCTAGCTGATTTACTGCATCTGCAAGGATTGGCTTGATATTTTCTCCATTGATCTTAATATTTCGATTTCCTCTGGCAACATAGTCACCATTTTCATCCTTTAAAATAACCAATCCTAACTGTTCCATCTTGCTTGTCACTTCATTTAAATGTTCTGACATTGTAAGAAGCAGGTCACCTCGTACGATCTCATCTGCATCTTTCCTCGCATAATCAACATAATCCTGTGGTTTTCTTCCCTTTACGATATAAGCATTGATCGCATTAACTCCAGCTGCTAAGCACCCGCTTCGTTTGATATTAGCTTTCTCGGCGATGACGATCTTTGCATCACTTTTTTCCCTGATCGTAAGTGCCGCATAACATCCAGCTGTTCCGCCTCCGATGATCAGGACATCGGTATGTATGATCTGTTGTTTTGTAATTTCCATAATCGGTCCTTTCTGGTATATTTCTTAAATATAGAAGACATCGCCTTCCTGCATTTCTTTATTCTCTAATAAATAAGTTTCCTTTTCATCAAATACATATAAACGGTAAATAATGATATCAACTTCTTCTCCAACGCTTACCGGATCCTTTTCCAAAGATCTCTCAGCTGTCACTTTGATTCCATTGATATTTACAACTACATCCAGTCGACTTCCACTAAAGATCACATCTTCTACAATTCCTTTTTCTGATGCACTCATATATCGTTTTAATTCCCCTTTTTTTGCTAACTCAAGGAATTCCGGTCTGACGATCGCTTTCTGTGCATGTTCTATTTTTTCAAATCCTTTTAAGGATTCATAATTTTCTACGATGGATGATCTTCCAACAAACTGGGCTACAAATGGCGTCTTTGGTGATTTATAAATCTCTAATGGGCTTCCCATCTGCTCAATCTTTCCATGATTTGTAATCAAGATCTCATCAGCAACCTCTACGGCTTCATCTTGATCATGTGTAACGAAAATGCTTGTGATACCAAGCTTTGATACCATTTCTTTTAGCCAGAGTCGAAGCTCTGATCTTACTTTTGCATCGATCGCTGCAAATGGTTCATCAAGAAGTAATACCTGTGGATTTGGAGCCAATGCTCTTGCAAATGCAACTCTCTGTCTCTGCCCGCCAGATAACTGGTTCGGATATCTATTTTCAAGTCCTGATAACCCCGTTAATTCCAGTAATTCAAAAACTCGTTCTTTGATCTGTTTCTTCGGCATTTTTGCAATCTCTAGTCCAAATGCGATATTATCAAAGACTGTCATATATCGGAATAGTGCATAACTTTGAAATACAAATCCAATTCCTCGTTTTGCTGCCGGAATATCATTGACTCTCTTTCCATCAATAAAGATATCTCCTGCATTTGGATTTTCCAATCCTGCGATCATTCGAAGCAGGGTTGTCTTTCCACTTCCACTTGGCCCAAGCAACGCTGCAAGTTTCCCTTTTTTAATTCCAAAACTTACATTATCTGATGCCCGGAAGTTTCCGTATTGTTTATAGATATTTCTCATTTCGACATACATTTTATCTTCCGTCCTTTCCCTGTTGTTTGTCCTGTGAGCGGTACCATGCAATATTTCTTAAGATCAGTACAACGACCGCGATCAATACTAAAACCGATGATACTGCAAAGGCTGCTGTGATTGATGATGTTGTTCCTGACATATATAAGGCATCGATCTCCAATGGTAAGGTAAATGTCTCACCTCTTGTTTTGGAAAGTGCATTAACTGCACCAAATTCTCCTAATGCCCTAGCACTACATAAGATGATCCCATAGATCAATCCCCATTTCATCTGAGGGAGTGTGATCTTTCGAAAGATCGTAAATCCACTGGCTCCCATCAATGCTGCTGCTTCTTCTTCGTCTTTTCCCTGTGAGTTTAAGATCGGTATGATCTCCCTTGACACAAATGGGAAGGTCACGAAAATAGTTGCTAAAATGACTCCCGGAATCGCAAATGCGATCCGGATATTCGTTCCAAAGGAGGTGTTGATCGCTCGGATCGCTGGATACGTCCATCCAAGTCTTCCAAATGTCATCAAGAATGCAAGGCCTACGATAACTGGTGAAATGGAAAACGGAATATCGATCAAAGTTGCTAAAACCTGTTTTCCTTTGAAACTGAATTTAGTCAATAAAAATGCTGCCATGATCCCGAAAAATGTATTGATCGTTACCGCAACAAGCGTTGCCAGAATCGTTACAAATAAAGCGCTTCTTACATACTCCGTTGATATGGAACTTACATAAAATTTAAATCCCTCACTTAATGAATTTGTAATAACGGAAAATAACGGTAAGACCAACATGACGATCATAAATAAAGCACTGATCGTGATCAGGATGATCTTTGTTCGCTGTTTTCTTTTTTCAAACTTCTGCTGTTCATTCATGATCTTCTCCTTACTGTGCATTGACTCTTCTTGCCTGTCTTACCTGTATGATATTGATCACAAATAGCATCACAAAGGAAATGATCAGCATGACAAGAGCAATAGCTGTTGCACTTTTATAGTCGATATAGTTTAATTTCTGCATGATCACATAAGAGATCATCTGTGTATGTTCCTTGGCACTGTTTCCTGAGATATAGATCACACTTCCGTATTCCCCGATTCCCCTTGCAAATGCCAGTCCAAATCCTGTTAATAATGCAGGTCTTAATTCTGGTAAAATGACTTTAAAGAATGTTCTTGTCGGTGTTGCACCTAACATATACGCTGCTTCTTCATACTGGTCATCCATTTTCTCAAGCACTGGCTGAACCGCTCTTACAATGAACGGAATCCCAATAAACACAAGTGCGATCAAAAGTCCGATCCTTGTATAAGAAATCTTAATCCCAAAGTGTGCAAAATATCGTCCGATCATTCCATCTTCTGCATACATTTTTGATAATGTAATACCAGCAACTGCAGTTGGCAGTGCAAAAGGAAGTTCGATCATCCCATCCATTAATCGTTTCCCCGGAAATTCATATTTTACAAGTACCCATGCGATGATCAGCCCAAACACAACATTGATCAATGCTGCAATAAACGAACTTCCGATACTTGTGATAAATGCATTTCTTACTGTTTCTTTCGATATTAATGTAAAGAATTCATTCGGCGATAATTTTAGTGCGTATGCAAATACGGATGCTAATGGAATCAGTACGATCAATGATAACATCGTTACTGTAACTCCCATCGTTAATCCGAACCCTGGAATGACCCTTGCTTTTTTCGCTTTTTTTAATGTCCTATTCTCGTTATTTGTATTACTCATCTTCATTCCTGCCTTTTTATTGATTTATATAAATCTTGTCAAACAACGCTCCATCTTCAAAATATTTCTTGTAAGCCTGATCCCATCCTCTAAAATCACTGATCTTATATAGTTTCATGTTCAGATTAAATTTACCTTGATACTGTTTTAAGATTCTTTCATTCGATGGCCGGTATCCTTCTTCGGCTGCGAGTTTCTGTGCTTTGTCACTGTAGAGATATTTTAAATACTCTGTTGCGATCTTCTTTGTTCCATTGACCTTTACGTTATCATCAACAAGGCTTACACTTGGCTGTGCCAAGATACTGATGCTTGGTGTAATGATCTCGTATTTATCTGGATAATTCTTAACTGTCTGAATTGCTTCATTCTCCCATGCGATCAAGACATCACCTTTTTTATTTTCTACAAAGGTTGTCGTAGAACCTCTGGCTCCTGAATCCATAACAGATACATTCTGATATAATTTTGTCAGGAATTGTTCTTCCTTTTTCTGATCGTGATAATTATCAATCGCATAACCATAAGCTGCTAAGAAGTTCCAGCAGGCACCCCCGCTGCTCTTTGGATCTGGTGTGATGACTTCCACTCCTTTTTTGATCAAGTCTTTCCAGTCTTTGATGCTTTTCTTGTTTCCTTTTCTTACAAGAAAGACGATCGTTGACGTATATGGTGCAGAATCATTTGAAAATCTCTTCTGCCACCCTTTATTTATAAGTCCCGTCTGTTCGATCAGCGAAATATCATGTTCTAAGGCCAGTGTTACAACATCACCATTGCTTCCTTCTACTACTGATCTTGCCTGACTTCCAGAACCACCGTGGGACTGGATCACTTCGACTTTCTTTCCATATTTATCTTTATAATATTTGATAAAATCTTTGTTGTATTTCTCATAAAACTCTCTTGTCGGATCATAAGAGACATTTGTGATCGTAAGATTTTCTTTTCTCTTATTTCCACATCCTTCCATAGAAACCATAAGAATCATACAGAAACTTAAAAGGATCATTTTCTTACAGATATTCTTTTCTATAGTTCTTTGTTGTCTTATTTTCATGGTTTCTTCTCCTTTATTTTAATTCCATACTATTTCTGTATGTTTTGTATGAATTGGATTATATAAGATTTCTGTATACATGTCAACAAATATCGTTATAAAAATTTATAATAACTGATTCAAAGAAATTTTTATTATGTTCATCTTTGCTCATAAAAGCACGAAAAAAAGACGTTTTGACATATGTTTTCAATACGTCAAAACGTCTTTCTTTCATTTATTATTTCATATATTTTTTCAGATTCTTCTTTTGTTTGTCACTGATCTGATAAAAAGTCTGTTTCCCATTCTTATCTTCGATTCCAATGACAGTACGATCTCCGAGAAGTATTTTTGTTAATGTACCACTTGTATAGAAACGATACTCATTCCATGAGGCTGTATCCAGTGTGGCATCTTTTCCAGATAACTTCTTCGCTTTCTCAATAATCTTAGATACTTTGATCGCTGTATCATTAAATTTCATCTTCTTATCTGTTACAACAATCTGGGCATCTGCAATTCTTGCTGCTACGTTACTGTAATTCTTCTGCTCTTTGGCATCGATCAACGCATCTCCAACGGTTGAAGCACCATTATATGCGTAAACATTCTCTGGAATCTCATCAAACACAATATAACTGTCACCATATACTTTGAATTCAAACGTTGTATTATCTTCATCAATCAACGCATAAGAATAACTTTGTTTATACTGCTTCTCTACATCGGTTGGTGTGATTCCGATCATTCGATTACATCCAGTTACAATCTTCTTTACATATTTGCAGACAGGAATATTCGTTACTGCAAAACTCTGATTCTTGATCGTATTCGTTGCAAAGTCAACTTTAATGATCCTGCTGTCTTTGACACGACTTTTGTAGTCTGCAATCTTTTGATCTCCAGAAGTTGCATGGATTGCTTTGATCTTCTTATTTAGTGAATTTGTTTTTTTCTTTTCTTCTTTTAACTGAACAGACAGTTTATCTCTTTGATCTTTAAGACTCTGATAATATTTTGATTCCACGACAGCATCTTTTGACGGCTTAAAGCATCCCGTCATCATCACGCTGCTCATTGCGATCACCGCTGCTGTTAGTATATATTTTGCACCTTTCATATGGTTTCCCTCCATTACAGGTCCTATCGTTTTTGAGCGATCTCTCCTGCGTTCTTATAGATGCTGTTTGGTGCGATACATCCACGTACCATAGATAATGGATAAATATTGGTATCATGACCAACCACTGATCCTGGATTCAAGATAGTTCCGCATCCTACTTCTACACGAGAACTTAAGATCGCACCGATCTTCTTTCTTCCAGTCTCAATCTTTTCTTCTCCGTTTTTGATCACAACGTTTGTCTTGTCAGATTTTACATTCGATGTGATGGATCCAGCTCCCATATGAGACTTATATCCTAAAATAGAATCTCCTACATAATTGTAATGAGGCACCTGAACATTATTAAATAAAATATCATTCTTGATCTCTGTAGAATTTCCTACAACACATCCTGCCCCGATCAATGCATTTCCTCTGATAAATGCTCCTGGGCGCACTTCTGTATCTGGACCAATGATCGCTGGTCCATTGATCGTTGCCGTCTTGGCGATCGTTGCACTTTTCGCGATCCATACATCTTCTTCTACCTGATCATATTCATCTACTGATAGTGTTGGTCCAACTTCCAGTACAAAATCTTTGATCAATGGAAGAATCTCCCATGGATACGTTGTCTGTTCAAATAATTGAGCTGCAATTGTCTGATCTAAATCCTGAAAGAATTCTTTGTTTGTTAATTCTACCATCTGATTTTACCCCTTTCTGTTCTTATTATCTGTTTCAATCCACAGTCTGTAATTTTCATTTGAAATCCAACTCGATCGGACAGTGATCTGATCCCATCACATCTGTTAAGATCTTCGCATCACTGATACGATCTTTTAAACACTCTGATACAATAAAATAGTCAATGCGCCACCCTGCGTTATTCTTTCTCGCATTGAAGCGGTAAGACCACCAGGAATAGATTCCTGTCTGGTCTGGGTATAAATAACGGAAGGTATCGATAAATCCATTGCTAAGGATTGTTCTCATTTTTTCACGTTCTTCATCCGTGAAACCAGCATTTTTTCTATTTGTCTTTGGGTTCTTAAGATCTATGGATTCTACTGCCACGTTCAAGTCTCCGCAGAAAATCACCGGCTTCTTCTCTTCTAACTTCTTCAAATAAGCAAGAAAATCCTCTTCCCACTTCATTCGATAAGAAAGTCTTGCCAGTTCACTTTGTGAATTCGGTGTATACACTGTGATAAAGTAATAATCTTTAAACTCCAGTGTGATCACACGTCCTTCCTGATCATGTTCTTCTATCCCAAGACCATAAAAAACGCTGATCGGTTCTTCTTTTGTAAAAATGCCTGTTCCTGAATATCCCTTCTTCACTGCATAATTCCAGTACTGGTGATATCCCGGAAGATTCAGGTCAAGCTGGCCTTCCTGCATCTTACTTTCCTGAATGCAGAAAATATCGGCATCTGTCTCATTGAAAAAATCCAAAAATCCTTTCTTCACACATGCTCTGATCCCATTGACATTCCATGATATGAATTTCATCTAATTTCCTCCACGTCTCTTATTATAAAGAAACATAATCACTCCTGCTGCAATGATCACACAATATCCTACAAAACTCAGCATATCTGGAAGCTGTCCAAAAACGAGAAGCCCCATAATTGCTGAGAACATGATCTGTGTGTAATCATATACAGAAATTTCCCTTGCTGGTGCATACGTATATGCCGCTGTGACTCCAAACTGTCCTCCTGCAGCAGCTAATCCTGTTAATAACAAAAAGAATATCTGCCTTGCTGAAATCGGATGAAAATCCATGATCAAATATGGTACACACGCCAACATAGAAAATGTTGAGAAGAAAAGCACGATCATTGGTCCTCTTTCTCCTCTAAGTCCAAGTTTTCTCACACAGGTATATGCAAAACCTGCACACATTCCCCCTGCAAAGCCAATCACAGCTGCTGGTGTCATCCCGCCTGCGAAACTTGGTTTTACAATAAATAAACTACCGACAAAAGCTGCGATCACGCATGCGCATTGTGTCGGTGTGATCTTCTCTTTCAGTACTAAATAAGAAAATACAATAACAAAAAATGGCGATAACTTATTTAGACATGAAGCATCTGAAAGCACCAGGTGATCTACCGCATAAAAGTTGCAGAAAATACCTAAGGTCCCAAAAAGGGACCTTAGAATAAACCAATGCAAATTTCTTTTCTGAATCTGAATCTTTTCCTTGCTACGAATGATCATGATAAATGCAATGACCACCGCAACTAAATTGCGGAAAAAACTCTTCTCGATCGCTGGAAGATCTCCTGACAGCTTTAAAAACAATGCCATAAGGGCAAAGGAAAAAGCTGACAGTATGATGCATATAATTCCACGATTCTTATCTTTCATAACAAGATTATACTCTTGAAGAATATTCTCCAGTTCTTGTATCGATCTTTAACGTATCACCTTCGTTAACGAATAATGGTACCATTACCTGAGCACCTGTTTCAACGATACATGGTTTTGTAGCACCCTGTGCTGTGTTTCCTTTTTCTCCTGGTTCACATTCTGTAACAAGTAATTCTACAGAGATTGGTGGCTCAACCTGGAATGCATTTCCTGCGTGAGAAACGATCGTAACGTTTTCGTTTTCTTTAACGAATTTTAAAGAATCTCCGATAACATCTGGTCCTAATGCGATCTGATCAAATGTTTCGTTATCCATGAAGTAGAATAATTCTCCATCATTGTACAGATACTGCATTTCTTTACGTTCGATATGAGCGTTTTCAAATTTCTCTGTTGGACGGAATGTTTTCTCAACAACTCCACCGTTCTTGATATTTTTTAATTTACAACGTACGAACGCTGCTCCCTTTCCAGGTTTTACATGCTGGAATTCGATGATCTGGTAAATATTATTCTCGAACTGAATTGTTAATCCATTCTTAAAATCTCCTGCTGTAACCATATTATAATTGTCCTCCTTAAATTATATCTTTTTTTATTTTATCTTAAATCTATAGTTGAATCAACTATTTATTTGCTAATTTATAGATTTCGTATATGTCATTCTCATCACAGACCTTAAATGAACCGATCGTTCTGGTTCCTTCATAGGAACATCCATGTGCCATTTGCTTCACTTCTTCGTCTGTTTTTGAACCAATTTCTTTCGCCTCACGAAAACTTGTCGGCATATCAAGTGATGCAAAATATGTAACTGTTTTTCGGATTCCTTCCTGTGCTGCCTTCACATCGTCAGCTTCTTCTACATTCCAGACTCTTCTTGCATACTGCGCAAATCTGGCTGGTTTTGCATCATATACATAAGTTGCCCATGCTCCCCAGACAGCGGATAAACTTGCCCCATGTGCAATATCAAACTTCGCACTCAGTTCATGTCCTAACTGATGCACTGCAAAGTCTTTCTCAGCTCCAAGTCCTGTAATTCCGTTGTGTGAAAGACTTCCTGCCCACATGATCTCACTCATCGCATTATAATCGTGTGAATCCTTGATCGCAACCGCACCATTTCTGATCACTGTACGAAGCAGACCTTCTGCAATCTCATCTGTCAGTTCATTATTCTCTGTCTGTGTAAAATAACGATCCAATGTATGCATCATAATATCCACAATGCCGCATCCTACCTGATACTTTGGTAATGTATATGTAAGTTCAGGATTCATGATCGCAAATGCCGGGCGGTTGAAATCTGTGGAAAGACCTCTCTTGATCTTCGTCTCTTCATTCGTAAGTACTGCTGAATCGCTTGTCTCACTTCCTGCCGCTGCAAGTGTTAATACAACTCCAACAGGAAGAGATTTCTTCACTGTCTGTTTCTTAGACCAGAACTCCCAGATATCTGTATCCGGATTCGCTGTTCCATGTGCAACAGCCTTTGAGGTATCGATCACACTTCCTCCACCTACTGCCAATACAAAGTCCGTTCCAAATTCAATGGATTTCTTCACTGCTTCTCTCGCAAATGAAAGCCTTGGATTCGGCTTCACGCCTCCAACTGTCATATATTCAAGACCGGCTTCTTCTAATGAAGCAGTTACCTCATCAAGTAATCCGCTTCTTACAACACTTCCTCCACCATAGACAACGAATACTTTGGAAGCTTTCAGGCTTTTCGCAAGTTCTCCTACCTGCTTCTGTGTCTCTTTTCCAAAAATGATTCTTGTTGGTGTATACTGGGTAAATCCATGCATTCGCTCATCCTCCATCTGCCCATAAACAGGGGCAAAACTTGTATGTTACTGATTAATCTGCATCTCTTGTTAACTTCACAACGATCTCTTCTGCGATCTCTTCCACAGTCTTATAATCTGTGTTCACTACAACATCTGCTGCCGCTTCGTACTTTGGACGGCGTTGTTCCATCATATTAGAAATAAATTCAGTATTCTTATTCCCACGTAATAATGGTCTGTCATCATTGTCTTTGACACGCTCTAAGATCACTTCTGGAGATGCTGTTAATAAAACGACCTTTCCATTCTTCTTCATCTCAGCAACGTTCTCATCACGAAGCGCAACTCCACCACCACAGGAGATGATCTGGTTATTCTTCTTCTGAAGCTCAATCAAAAGGTTTGTCTCACAGTTTCTGAAATATGTCTCTCCATATTCTTCAAAAATCTTATTGATAGACATTCCTTCTTTCTTCACGATCTCTTCATCCATCTCTACCTGTGGAGATGCAAGGATCTTACTTAGATATGTAGAAACAGTACTCTTACCTGCTCCCATAAATCCGATCAATAAGATGTTATGTGTAAATAATGTCTTTGCCTGAATTCTTCTGCTGTTTTCTACAATATAAGTAAATATATCAAGAATCTCATCCTTATAGGTATTCTCATCCACATGTGTGAGCAGCATCTTACGCTGTCTCTTTTCCTGTTCTGGCTGAAGGATTGGCAATCCATTCTCTTTCTTGTAGACCATGATCTCTTTGATGATATCCATTCTCTCTTCTAATACAGAGACAATCTTCTTATCACACAGATCTAATCTCTCTCTAATCTCTTCTAACTGACTCATCTTCTTGTTCTTTCCTTTTCTATACTAAATGTCCCCATACTTCTCAGATAACGAAGTGTGGTCTTGTTCAGTATATCATACATTCCTATATTTTTTCAATTCATTGCCTCTATAATTTAGGCAAATTCACTTTGATCTGTAATAAATGAAATAAAATCTTTCACAACCGGTGTCAGATATTTTTCTTTTTTTAGTACAAGATATATATATCGTTCGATCTCTGGTGATATGATCGGACGAACACACACATCCATTGTATCAAGAAGCGGAATCTTTGGAACAATCGCAATTCCAAATCCTGCTGCAACAAGCCCTGCAACAGAAGAATCTTCTTCCCCTTCATATGCAATCGTTGGTTGCCTTTTAATCCTTGAAAAACAACTGTCGATCACTGGCCTTAATCCACTGTTCTTTGTAAAATATACGTAATCATATTCAATTGTATCCAGAAGATCGATTTCTTCCTTTTGAGCCAATGGATGGTCCTTTGGTGTGATCAAAACCAGTTCTTCCTGACCAACCGGAATAAATTCAAGTTCATCTTCCCCTTCCACATAAGAAGAAAATGCAAGATCATATTTCCCATCTTTTAATTCTTCCACGATTTTCTTCGTCGTTCCCTGTCCAAATGAAAAATGAATATGATTCTTCCCTTTTTCTTCCAGATAACCTTTGATCAGATTTGGAATAAAATGACTTCCCAAAGTAAAGATATACCCCATATCAATAAATCCACCGCTGGTTCCTGATGTTTCTGTTACCACCCTTTTTCCTTCATCCAACATATCCAGCGACTGCTCCACATAACGTAAAAACAATGCTCCATATTTCGTTAATTTTGCATTTCTCCCCTGTTTTTCGAATAATTTCACTCCTAATTCACTCTCAAGACATGAGATCGCATGACTTAAACTTGGCTGCGTAATGGACAGCATATCTGCAGTTCTAGTATAGTGTTCTTCCTTAGCTAATGCCCGAAAATAGTACAAATGATTCAAATTCATAATCTATTCCCTTTCAATTCATAAAATTTATTTATGGATAGTATACCATATTCTTCATTGCATTTATATATCTACTTTGCTATAATTATTTTTAGAAAACTATTAAGCAAATTGGAGGATCATAATTATGGCAGCAAAGAATTTCCGTAAATTATTTGAACCGTACACAGTAAAATCTATGACATTAAGGAACAGAATTGTCATGACTCCCATTGGAACAAATTTTGCTGAGCATACCGGAGAAGTAAATGAGAGAATCATTGATTATTATAAACAGCGTGCAAAGGGCGGAACAGGTCTGATCACAATTGAAGCTGCGAGTGTTTATTCACCACAGGGAGCAAGCGGATCATACCAGCTTCGTATCGACCACGATAACTATATTCCTGGATTATACAGATTATGTGAAAGCATCCATGACTGCGGATCCAAAATCAGCATCTTATTAAACCATGCTGGTTCTGTAGCAAATGGTAAGATGACAAACATCCAGCCAGTATCTGCATCTGATATTCCATCCAGAGTTGGTGGTGATATTCCTCGTGCTTTAACAACAGATGAAATCTACACGATCGTTGATAAATTTGCTGAAGCAGCAAAACGTGCAGTTACAGCAGGATTTGATGCTGTTGAGATTCAGGCTGGACATGGTTATTTATTAAACCAGTTCTTATCTCCAACAACAAATGACCGTACTGATGAATTTGGTGGATCCAAAGAGAATCGTGCACGTTTCACTACATTAGTATTAAAAGCTGTTCGTGAGACAGTTGGTGAAAATATTCCTATCTTCTTAGGAATCAGTGCTGATGAACTTGCTGAAGGTGGTAACACATTAGATGATACATTAGAGATCGTTGAATATTTCAAAGATTACGTTGATGTATTTGATGTTTCTGCTGGACTTACATGTTCTATCCAGTACCAGTATGATGCAGATTATCTTCCAGATGGATGGAAATCTTATATGTCTAAATCAATCAAAGAAAAGACTGGAAAGCCTTGTCAGACAAGCGGTAATATCCGTGAACCAGAAGTTGCAAACCGTATTCTTGAAGATGGTGAAGCAGATCTGATCGCAATCGGACGTGGACTGATCGCTGATCCTGAATGGGTAAATAAAGTTCAGTTTGGTAACACAGATGATATCAATCGTTGTATCTCATGTAACAATGGATGTACAGCAACATTAGGGGATGAACCTATCCGATGCAGCATCAATCCTGCTCTTGTTTCAGGTTCATTATATAAAGATAAGAAATTAAAGAAACCATGTAACGTTGTTGTTGTTGGTGGTGGTACTGCCGGTCTTGAAGCTGCATGTACAGCTGCTGAAGTTGGATGTGCAACTGTTCTGATCGAGAAATCAGGAGAACTCGGTGGACTTGCCAGACGTGTAGGCAAGATGCCTAACAAACAGCGTCTTGGATATTTCCCTCAGTACTTAGAACGTCGTGCAATGAAACTTAAGAACCTGTTTATCTGTAAGAATACAGAGGCTTCTATCGAATTTATCGAAGGTTTCAAGCCAGATATCGTTGTTAACGCAACAGGATCCGTTCCTCTTCTTCCAAATATCCCTGGATTAAAGGAGAACTTAGAAGCAGGTAATGTATCTACGATCTTTGATCTGGTAGATCACGTAGATTCTTATCCAGAAGATTTATCTGGTAAGAAAGTTGTTGTAATCGGTGGTGGTAACGTAGGACTTGACGTTGTTGAATTCTTTGTTCCTAGAAAAGCTGATGTAACGATCGTTGAGCAGAAATCTCACTTTGGTGAGAACCTTGACTTTATCACTAAGACTGGTTCTATCGAATTCATGAATAAGAATAAAGTAAATCAGTATCCAAATGCTTCTTTATTAGAAGTTAAAGATCACAGCTTTATTGTAAGACATGATTATAAAGATCTTGAATTAGACTTCGATTATGGATTTGTATGTCTTGGAATGCAGTCTGCAACTCCTTCTCTTCAGGAATTATACAACCACTTCATCTATGAAGGTGTTGAAGTACTTAATATCGGTGACAGTGCTCAGACACGTCGTATCATCGAAGGTGTAAAAGAAGGTCGTGACATTTTAGTTGCATTAGAACGTCAGGATTTTATCTAAGATCATAATTTTGATTTCAAACCTTTCTTTAAAAGATAAGAAATATATTGTAAATATATAAAAAACATGGACCAGATAACAAAGATCTGACCCATGTTTTTTATTATTTCATTAATGTTTTTTCTTACGGTACTGCCACAACACAATCTTTTCAAAATAACGCTTTATGACGATCTGAATCTCTTCTTTCGGATTCATCGGTGTTACAAGAATACTATGTATACCTGTTCTGTTCGCTCCATAAACATCTGTAAACAACTGATCTCCAACGAAGAATGTATTCTTCTTATCCGTTCCCATCAATTTCATTGCTGTCTCATATCCTTTGATCGATGGTTTATTTGCTTTGTATACATAATATTTTCCACCAACTGCCTCGCAGAACGCTTTCACTCTTGGTTCTTTGTTGTTACTTGTAAAACAATACTGCATCCCCATCGCATCCAGTCTCTTAAATAACTTCTTTGCACGTTCATCTGCTGGTGCATTGTGTGGTACTAACGTATTATCGACATCAAAGATCACTCCTCGATATCCTTCTTTGTAGTATCGTTCGAAATCAATATCATAAGTACTTCTGATATCTTCGGACGGGTAGAATTTCTGAAACATAATTTATCTTCCTTTTTACATCTTTACATTGTTCAATCTTGTTTATTTTATAACAGCTTTTTACAATTAGCAAGAAGAAAACAAAATATGAGACCAGTTTTTTCAAAAATTCTAGTCTCATATCATTCATTTTATTTCTCTACACCACTTAAATATGCATTATAAATATCTTTTGAGATACTCTTCTTAATCGCATCATAAACTGGCTGTGCCTGCTTACGCATCTCTTTCTGTGTCTTTGTATCAAGTTTCACAATCTTTGTACCACTGTCTTCAATGATCTTGATACGGTCTGCAATTCGCTTATCAGATGCTTCTCTCGCATACACTTTCGCTGTCTGTGATGCCTGATCGATGATCTTCTGCTGGTCTTTTGACAGATTATTATAGAATTCATCACTGACGATCAGCGAAATATAATGTGGCAAATGGTTTGTCTCTACAACATAATCCTGCTGTTCATATAATTTGCTGGAAACGATAACTTCGTAAGGATTCTCCTGTGCATCGATCGTTCCCTGCTGAAGTCCGATATAAACTTCGCTGAACGTCATTGGTGTTGGATTCGCTCCAAGTGTCTTCCAGAACTTCAAATGATAGCTGTTCTCCATCGTACGGATCTTCTGCCCTTTGAAGTCGTTAATACTCTTAACATTCTTATTGGTAGACATAACACGGAATCCCTGATCGGCATATCCAAGTAATTTGTATCCACCCTTCTGATATACTTTCTCCATCTTCTGATAGAACTCTTCATTATCAACAGCTGCTCGTGCCTGTTGGATCGTTGTAAATGCACTTGGCAGGTCAAATACTGCGGTATCTGGAAGAAATGTTACCTGTGGTGCAGTATTCTGTACGACAAATGGGATATCCCCATCTTTACAACTCTCAAGAAGCTCACGGTCTCCTCCGAGTGTACTGTTTGGATAAACTTCGATCTTCATCTTTCCATGACTTAATCTGGAAACTTCTTTTGCAAACTTCTCTGCATAAAGCTGTGTTACCGTATCTTCCGGACTGGAAGTTCCAAGCGGCCATGCATATCTTTGTACTTCGTCTTTCTTTTGTTTCTTCTTACATCCGGATAAACTGAATAATAAGACTCCTGCAAGAAGAACTACGACGGATCTTTTTATGATTTTTCTCATGAAATCCTAAACCTCCTTATAAAAGTGCCAGACTGATCTGTGGAATAAATGTGATCAGAAGTAATGCGATCAGGAAGCAGATAATCAGCGGCATTGCTTTCTGTGCGATCTTCATCACTGGAATATCCGTTAAGGATGATGCCACAAATAAGTTGACTCCAATTGGTGGTGTAACGAAACCAATTGCAAGGTTTACAACCATCATAACACCAAAATGAATCGGATTCATACCGATTGCTGTAACGATCGGTAATAAAATTGGTGTCAAAATAAGAATCGCTGGTGTCGTATCCATGACCATACCTACGATCAACAAGAATATATTGATCACAAGCAAGATCACAATCTTATTATGGAAGTTACCTAAGATCCATGCACTAATGGACTGTGGTACACGCATCAATGTTAATACTCTTGAGAATGCAATGGATGCTGCCAAGATAAACAGAATAGGTGCATATGTTCTCACACCTTCTACCATGATTCCCCAGATATCTTTAAATTTCATGGATTTATAGATAAATAAACTGACTACTAAAGAGTAAAATACAGAAATAACCGCTGCTTCTGTTGGGGATGCGATTCCTGTGTAAATACATCCAAGGATGATAACCGGACTTAAGATTGCAAAAAAGCTTTCTTTAAATACTCCAATAAATCCTTTTGCATGTAACTGATCGATCTCTGCTGCGATCTTTTCCTTATCTTCTCCATGTTTTTTACAATAATAAATGGCATACACCATCAATAAGGCACCAATCAATAATCCTGGTACAACTCCTGCCATAAACAGATCACTTACAGATTCCCCGGATGCCATACCATACATGATAAATGGGATACTTGGCGGTATGATAACTCCAAGCCCACCCGCAACTGCTACGATTGCTGTTGAAAATGACTTGTCATATCCTAAACGAACTAAGATTGGAATTGTCATACTTCCTACTGCTGCTACAGTTGCAGGTGCAGATCCTGAGATTGCTCCATAAAATAAACAGGTTACAATTACTGCACATGGCATTCCTGCCGTTAATTTTCCTATAAAAAACGCAAAAACGTCAAAAATCTTCTTAGAGATTCCCCCTTTTGCCATGATCATTCCAGATAATACAAACATTGGAACTGCAAGTAATGGGAAACTATCAATTCCTCCAAGCATAGAACGAATGACAAATGTCCCGCTTGCTGTAAATGATGGATCAAATGCTCCTGGAAGTACAGATACAATCCCAAGGGCGATCGAAATCGGAATTGCAATGATCAGACAAATAAAGAAGAGTAAAAATACGACTGCTGCTGACATTTATTTTTCCTCCTTTTCTTCATCTTTGCGGATCACAATCTTAAATTCAATGATCCAACGCTGGATGATACGAAATGCTACTAAAACAAAACTAAACAGCGGGGCTGCCTGAATATAATACATTGGAATCTGACATGCGGGACTTACCTGTCCACTTTCAAATGCACTCTTTAGATAAAGAACTGCATATGGAATCAGATATAAAAACAAGGCAAGTTCGATCGTGTGGTTCACCACTTTGAACAATGCTTTCCCTCTTCTTGGAAACATTGCTACAAACTGTTCAATTTTAATGGAAATACATTTCTTAGTACAATAACTAACACTGATAAAGCCTGACCAGATAAACAAATATCTTGTCAGTTCCTCTGACCATGAAAGAGAAGCTCCAAGTGCATATCTTGCAAATACCTGGATTCCCATGATCACTGTCATTGCAATCAATAATGCTACCATCAGAAATTCTTCCAGATTCTCATCAAGCCATTTTAGCATGATTCACCTCTTTCTACTTTCTATAACAAAAGTCTTTATTTTCACAAACTATGGCAAAACTTTAACGATTTGCCCTACTAAATTATACCGAAAAAATAGGATTTCAGCAAATATTTTTCGTCTATATATATCATAGATTTTATCTATTAATATCAGATATTCCCCATTGAAAAACCAATATTTCTATTTCACCCAAAGTTAATTCCTTAACAATCTCGTTAATACTATAACAATTATTCATGTATAAAACAAATAAATCTTTTTTTGAAAATCAATAGATACTTTTTATGTATTTAAAAAAGAGGAGAAGAATAACTACGAATCTTCTCCTCTTCTACATTTAATTTTTAAAGATTCAGTTCTTATAATCCCTGATTTTCATGAAGGAACTGAAGCATATTATTTAAGTCGTTCACTGCTGCCTGTCCAGGTGCAGATGCTTTCTTCGCTGCTCCAAATGTTAAAGCAGATCCAAATACTTCACCGCAAAGACGGCTGATCAGTCCTGTTCCTGCCATAGACATTGTAATGATCGGACGATCTGCATGTTCTGTATACATTTCTTCTGTTGCACAAAGAAGTGTTAATACGTCACGTCTGCAAGTTGGCATAACTGCGATCTTAGGGATATCAGCACCAAGTTCCTGCATTTTGCAAAGTCTTCTTACGATTTCATCTTTTTCAGGTGTTTTGTCAAAATCATGGTTCGATGCAACAACTTTTACTCCACATTCGTGAGCTGCTGCTACGATTGCTTTTACGATCTCATCACCTGTGAATGCTTCTACATCTACAAGATCAACATATCCTGTTTTTGCAGCAGCGATGTTTAATTCTTTGTAAGGTTCTGCTTCGATTGCTTTTTCTCCACCTTCTTTTGATGTACGGAATGTGAAAAGAATTGGTGTTTCACCTAAAGCTTCTCTTAAGTCTTTTAATACGTCTTCTACTTTATCGAATTCGAATACTCCTTCGAACCAGTCAACACGCCATTCCACAACGTCTACAGGGATGCTGTCAAATGTTTTCGCTTCTGCGATGATTTCATCTTTTGTAACACCTACGATAGGTACACAGATTTTAGGAACTCCGCTTCCGATTTCAATATTTCTTACTTTTACTGTATTCATTGACAATTTCCTCCTATTGTCTGAACATTCTCCCGAAGCATAAACCTCGGGAGTTCCTGTTACCAATACTAATTAATTTTTAGATGCTTCTTCTGCATTCTTTAATAATACACCATAACGTACGTTTACGAAAAGTGCTAATAAGATTCCGATTGCTGTAATTACAATATTCATCATAATTACGCTTGTAGATGTCATTTTTGCAGCTGCTGTTAAGATCGTGTAGTTACATAAGCTAGATGCGATCATAACTAAACTTGTGATCGTTCCTTTGATCTTAGGGAACAGATCATTTACAACGGCTGTTGCCATCTGAAGTACTCCACCTGCTGCAGCATATCCGATCACGAATGCTCCAACATAGCAGATCATAGGTGTCTTGATCATGTAAACTAATGCTAACATTACAAGAGAGATTGCTGGGTAGATCACTAGGAATCTTACCTGTTTGAATTTTGTGATCAATACACTTGTTACAAATAATGCTACCATTGTACCTGCAGAATAGTATGTCTGCATCACAGATACGTTCTGAGATGGGATTTTTGCAATTTCAGTACCAAATGTCTGAGCACAGTTTAACCATAACTGGAATGTAGCTGTACTTGTGAATCCGATCAGGATCAATGCAATACTCTCGATAGAGAAATGTGCATTCTTTAAGTTGCTGATGAAAGATTCAGATTTTCCTGCTTCAGATGTTGCTGGGAATGGAGCAAAGATTGCTAAGATTCCCATGATACCGATGCATACACCAGCGATAACTGGAAGCATTAAGTATGACATGCTTGTTCCTGCTACAATACCTAAGAAGAAAGGCATTAATAACTGTGCAACAGAAATGAAGAATTTGATTCCCATTGTTGCGATACCTGTATATTTGTAAATAATTTCAGTTACAGCTGGGTATGTTGCTGTATCTAAGAATGAGTTCGCGATACCACCAAGAACTGCTGCGATATAAGCAATTGTTGTATTTGGTGAGAATGCGATCCCTACTAAGAAAATAACGTATGAAGCACATCCAATGATCACTGATAAACGACGTCCTAATTTGTCAGATAAAGGTCCTGCAAATGGAAGGGATATCAAACGTCCCAATCCTAATGCTGCTGCAATGGAAGTTACTGCCATAACATCTTTTAATCCCCACTGGCTTGCGAGCATTTCTTTTACTACCTGCTGACTTAAGATGGAACATCCGATTCCATGAATGAAATAGTTCAGATAAAGAACTAAGGCACTTGGTATGTATTTTTTATCCATTTTAATAATTCCTCTCGTTTGCTATATGGTTATGACTGATCCTAGTCATATTTGATATCTAATACTTCTTTCATATGGTCAATTGGCATATGTTTTCCTGTCCATAAGTGGAAAGCAGCATCTCCCTGGAATAACATCATTCCAAGACCGTTCATTGTCTTACATCCAGCTTTCTTAGCAAGTCTTAATGTTTCTGTCTCTCTTGGAGCGTAAACCGTATCTGTTACGATCAGGTCTGGACGGAAGTATGTTTCATCAGGAACAACTGTCTGTCCTTCTAATGGTTTCATTCCTACACCAGTTGCCTGTGCGAATAAGTAGCTGTCCGCGATTTCTTCTCTTAATTTATCTTTGTCATCAAGATCGTAAAGATTTACGATACAATCTGTGTTTTCACGAATCTTCTTTACTGTTTCTTCAGCATTAGCCCAGAATTTATCTTTGATGTTGAAGATTGACATTTCTTTGACACCGTCTAAGGCAGCCTGAATCTCGATTGCTGTCGCAGCTCCACCAGCACCAGCGATTGTCATTTTTTTACCGATCACATCAATATCGTTGTCTTTTAATGACTGCATGTATCCGATACCGTCTGTGATATGTCCGATCAGTTTTCCGTTGTCATTTACGATCGTGTTAACAGCTCCTGCCATTTTAGCTGCTGGAGATAACTCGTCTAAGTACTGTCCTACAACTGTTTTGTTCGGCATTGATACGTTAGATCCAACCATCTTTAAAGCACGAAGTCCTTTGACTGCATCCTCTAATGTGCTGTTGTCAACTTCGAATGCTAAGTATGCATAGTCAAGTCCTAATGTTGCGAATGCTTCATTATGCATTGCAGGTGAGCTTGAATGTCTGATTGGATAAGCCATTAATCCGATTAATTCAGTATGTCCTGTGATTCTCTCTGCCATAATTTTTACTCCTTAAATAATATGCTTGTTATTAGTTTCATTCACCCAAAAGTTAATTTTTTAACAACCTTATGGCTATATTATATTCCATATTGATTGATACTTCCAATATATCTTTTAGTGTTTTTTGATAGCTTCAGACTATCAATCGTGTTATAATGAACTCAACCATTAATTATTATAATAAGGAAGGTATGTATGAATTTAAATCAACTGTACTATTTTCAAAAAGTTGCACAATTACAACATTATCACCAGGCAGCCAAAGAATTAAATATCTCTCAACCTAGTTTAAGCCGTTCGATTGCTAATCTTGAAGAAGAATTAGGTGTTTCTTTATTTCAGAAAAACGGACGCAATATCGAACTTACCAAATACGGCTCTATCTTTTTGGAACATGTCAATCGTATTATAGATGAAATCAAAATTGCTGAAAATAAAATGAAATCCTTAGCTGGCAGTTCCAGCGGGCACATTGATATCGGATATGTATTTCCACTTGCCAAAAGTTATATTCCAAGACTTGTACGAAGTTTCTTAAATCAGCAGGAAAATCATGAGATCACGTTTTCTCTAAGTCAGGAGATCACAAAAAATCTAATTGCGGATCTGAAAAATGAAAAATATGATGTCGTTTTTGGTTCTCTCGTTGCCGATGAACCGGAAATTGAGTTTGTTCCGGTTGTTAATCAGGAAATGGTGATCATTACCCCGCCAGAGCATCCTTTAAAATATAAGAAGAAACTCGTTTTAGAGGATCTGCTGGATTATCCAGTCATTGGTTATGATAAGACTTCTGGTCTTGGACGTTTTACTAATTCTATTTACAAACAAAACCATATCAAACCGTCTATCGCTTTTGAATCTTCGGATGAAAATGCCATCGCTTCCCTTGTTGCAGAAGATTTTGGGATTGGTTTTGTTGCACATGTAGAATCATTACAGGCATATGATGTGGAAATCCTACATCTTAGTAATGTAAAACCTTACCACACTGTTTATATGGCTTATCTTAAAAATATGCCGATGATCCCTGCTGTTCGTAAGTTTATTGAATTCACAAAAGAAACAATAGATATTTTTTATTGATTCTTCAAAAAAGATTTATTTGTTAAATAATTAACCGTGTGTTATACTAAAGCCATCATAAAGCATTCACCCAATTTTTATGATTCTAACAACCTCGGATTATATGGAATTTAATTTTTTGATTTTTTGGATTTAATTTTTTGGAGGTTCAATTCTAATGAAAAGCAACTATAAAAACATTTTCACACCATTAACAATTAAGAACATGACAATGAGAAACCGCATCATGATGACACCAATGGGAACTAACTACGGTGAACAGACAGGAGAAATGAGTTTCTTACACATTGATTACTATACAGAAAGAGCAAAAGGTGGAGTTGGTCTGATCATGGTTGAAAACGCAAGTGTTGATTCACCACTTGGATCTAACGGAACAACTCAGATCCGTATCGATCATGACAACTATATGCCTCGTTTCTTCAAATTATGTGAAACATTACACGCTCACGGAGCTTGCGTTGGTGTTCAGTTAAACCACGCTGGTGCTTCTGCTCAGTCTAAGAGAACAAACATGCAGCCAGTATCTGCATCTGATATTCCTTCTAAAGCAGGTGGAGAGATTCCTCGTCCTCTGAAAGTAGAAGAAATTTATGAAATCGTTAAAAAATATGGAGAAGCTGCTGCTCGTGCACAGGCTTGTGGATTTGACTGCGTTGAGATCCATGCAGGACATTCTTACTTATTAAGTCAGTTTATGTCTCCTACAACAAACAAACGTACAGATGAATTCGGTGGATGTCCAGAAAACCGTGCCCGCTTCACAAAATTAGTTGTTGAAGAAGTTCGTAAACAGGTTGGACCTATGTTCCCTATCTTCGTTCGTATCAGTGCTGATGAACTGATGGAAGGTGGAAACACATTAGAAGATACTTTAGAGTTACTTTCTTACTTCCAGGAAGAAGTTGATGCATTTGACGTATCTGCTGGATTAAATGGTTCTCTTCAGTTCCAGATCGATGCCAACTACTTAAAAGATGGTTGGAGATCTTACATGGCAAAAGCTGTCAGAGAAAAATACAACAAACCTTGTGTAACTATGGGTAACATCCGTGATCCTCGTGTCGCTGACGATATCTTAGAGCGTGGAGATGCTGATATCATCGGTATGGGTCGTGGACTGATTGCTGATCCTCACTGGGTGAAAAAAGTTGCTACAGGACATGAAGATGACATCAGAAAATGTATTTCTTGTAACATCGGATGTGCTGGAAACCGTATCGGAGTTAACCGTCCAATCCGTTGTACAGTAAACCCTACTGTAAACTCTGGATTTGATTATAAAAAGAAAAAAGTAAATAAACCTTGTAACGTTGTTGTTATCGGTGGTGGTACTGCTGGTCTTGAAGCTGCTTGTACAGCTGCTGAAGTTGGATGTACTACATTCTTATTCGAAAAGAATGATCACCTTGGTGGATTAGCTGTTGAAATCTCTAAGATTCCAGATAAGAAACGTTTAAGAGACTTCCCTGACTACCTTGTACACCGTGCTTCTAAATTAACAAACCTGTTTATCTTCAAAGGACAGGAAGCAACTCTGCCATTAATTAAAGCACTGCATCCAAACATCATCGTAAACTCAACAGGTTCTAATCCTTTACTTCCACCAATCAAAGGATTACATGACCACATCGACAAAGAAGGATCTAAAGTAGCTTCTATCACAGGAATGATCAACCACTTAGCTGATTATCCAGAAGACTGCACAGGTAAGAAAGTCGTTGTCGTTGGTGGTGGAGCTGTAGGTCTTGACGTTGTTGAATACTTCGCTCCAAAAGGTGCGCAGGTAAGCATCGTAGAAATGATGCCTCAGATCGGTAAAGACTTAGATCCAGTATCTAAATGCGGAACAAACACATTAATGAGAGAACACAATGTAAACCAGATGACTGAAACAGCTCTTTGCGAAGTAAAAGCTGATGCATTCACAGTAAAAGCTAATGGAGAAGAAAAAGATCTTCCTTTCGATTATGGATTCGTATGCTTAGGAATGAGAGCAAACGCTCCTGTTCTTGATGAAATCCGTGAAGCATTCGCTGATACTAACGTTGAAATCATCAATATCGGTGACAGCGTACGTGCTAGAAGAATCATTGATGGTGTTCAGGAAGGACATAACATCTTAAATGTACTTGCAGATCATGAATATCTGTAAGATATAACAAAACATATAATAATAACAATCATACAATAAAGAAAGCGGTTTAAATTTTAACTTGCTATCCTACCTACCTTAAAAATAAATATAAAAGTTGCAAAAACCCCTGAAGGAAATCAATTCTTCAGGGGTTTTTGTTTTCATGGTTTGATCTTAAGCTTCTGCCCTTCTTCTGTTTTCAATGTGTACGTTAGATCTTTTTCATCCAATTCATATGTCATCTGATCATCATTTTCTCTTGTTCCATACAGATATTCATTTCCTGTAAATTTATCCAAGAAAGCTTCAAAATAGACTTTATCACCTCTCTGATTGGTTCCAGACAACAATATTTCTTCATTCTTTATCTTAGTCTGCTGTTTCTTTAGCACTTTTATTGTAATGATCTGGTCAATTGGTGTTACGATCAGATCATCTAATTGAATTGTCTGGCCTTTTAATTTGATTTCTTGATCGATGCTCACTGTTTTTGTTGCTTTTTTGAACCTTTGATTCTTTAATACAAATTTAAAATGATACAACTTGCTTTTTACCCGGACTTTTAATGATATTTTAGGATTTACTGGTATATCCTGCCGTTGATAGTTGACTGATAAGAAATGTATCGTTCCTTTTTTAACATTTTCTTTTCCTAAAACTGCATATCCTCTGTTTTCTTCTGGTTCCTGATCGTTTATCTTCATATCTTCCATCTGAACATCTTTTAATTTTGTCTTTGTTTTGTCTTTGTTTGTTACCAGAACAGAACACCTTAATTGCTGGTCACTTGCGATGGCATCTTTTAATGTTATCGTTATGTCTTTGTCTTGTTTTACCTGATCTACATGCGTTACATAAGTATCTTCTTCTGTTTTTCCAAGATGCTCGCCAATTCCGACAATTGATTTTAATGCCTTTGCAAATGCGGTATCCCTAATTGGTGTGATCGCCACGCACAAGCCAAATACGACACATGCGGCAGGGATATAATACCACTTAAACTGCTTTTTCTTTTGTTGTCCTTTTGTTGTAATTCCTGTACTTTCATAGAATTGTTTCTTTATATGCTCTTTTTCTGTTTTTGTCAGTTTTTCTTCCTCTTCTGGAACAAACTTTTCTAAATTGATTTCTCTATATTCTCGTTTCATTACCCTCACCCCCGTAATCTTTGTCTTTGAAAAATTTCCGAATCTTTTTCTTTCCTTTGGAAATTCTTGAGTAAATACGGTCTCTGTGCAGCCCTGTTTCTACTGAAATCTGTGCAACTGACTGTTCTTTTACATATCTTCGGTAAAATAAATCCTTATCTTCTTCCGAAAGACATTTTAGCAGTTTTCCCAATTCTTCATCGGATGCATCTGCTTCTGCTTGTAAAAATCCTCGCTCTTCCTGATACAGTTGTTTGATTTCTTTGATCGATTCTTCTTCATACATGCTAATCTCTTTTGATGTTCTTTTTAATTCCTTTCGAAGAAGATCAATCGCTTTGTATTTTGCAATGGCACACAGAAAAGCTTTGAAATCTCCTTTTTTCGTATCAAATCTTTCTGGATGATTCCAAACCGCCAACAGACAATCATTGAAACACTCTTCCCAATGGTCTTTCTGATCATAAAGATTTTTAAGAAGTACCGTTTTGATCAGGCCTCCATATTGATCTATGATGTAATCGATCGCCTGTGGATTTTTCTTCTTTAATTGTTTTATCAAATTTTGTTCCTTGATCTTCACATATTTACCCTCCATATCTTACTGTATACAGTACTTTTATTTACCGGTCTATTTATTACTTCGTATTGGAAATGAAAAATCTGTCCATTTTTATCTATTTTTCCATTATGTCTTAAGAAAAGTGAAAGAAAAACATCAACTTATTCGTTTCTTTTCTTTGTTAAGATCATATCATAACGATCAAGGAGGATTTCTTTATGAAAAACAAACGAACTTTTTTACTTCATTTATTATTTGTATTTTATCTGGCGGCACTAACCTGGATCATCTTATTTAAGATGGCAGTTTCTTTTGACACGATCGATCATGGGATACGAAGCCTGAATCTAATTCCATTCAAAGGTGCCATGATCACAAATGGACGAATCAACTTTTCTGAGATGATCGATAATATTCTTGTTTTCTGCCCTTTTGGAATTTATATTGGAGTTTTGTATCGACGTTGGAATTTGTCTGAGAAAGTGTTGTCTTTCTTCTCTGTAAGCTTGATTTATGAGGTTCTGCAGTATGTTTTGGCAATTGGACGCAGTGATATTACGGATGTAATCATGAATACAGTTGGGGGAATTGTTGGACTTTTGATTTATTCTCTGCTTAATAAGATCTGTCGAAATGAACGTATGACAGAAATTGTTGTATTCATCTGCGCTGCTTTTGGAAGTGCGGCTGTATCTGGATTTTTATTGGCAATTTTTCACGCTAATTAAATTTGAATTTAGTCTTTGATGTATGTGATGGAAATAAAGGCTATCGGAATTCCCGTAGGTTGTTTCCTGTTATAGGTTAAAGGATTCCAATTTAAGTAATATACGACAACAGTTTTTTCCTTACAAATTTCTGTTTGTCTGGAACTAAATTAATATTCTAGAACCTATTATATTTCATCATCTCTCTGCTATCAATATATTTTATTTTGCCCACTGTACACTCTGTGTATATGATAAAACATAAATAAGAAACCGAAATTCCACCGCTGTGATTTCGGTTTCTTATTTATGTTTTATCATATACTCATAGCCTACAATTGGCCAATCAAATTAAATTTTACAAAAAATGCCCGAACAAGCTATCCTACACTTATCCGGGCATTTTCGTTTTAAGGTCGAGATTATATTATTATTTTTTAGGAAAATTGACATTTATGTTTTAGTTTTTATGTTTCACAAGAAAAATCTAGCCTACTGTACTGCTTTAAAAGCTTCCTCTAAATCTTCGATGATATCATCAATATTTTCTGTACCGATTGACAGACGGATTGTGTTAGGTTTGATTCCTGATCCTAATAATTCTTCTTCAGTCATCTGAGAATGTGTTGTAGATGCTGGATGGATGACTAAGGATTTCACGTCTGCTACGTTTGCAAGCAGTGAGAATAACTCTAAGTGATCGATAAAGTCTTTTGCTTTCTGTGCATCACCTTTGATTTCGAATGTGAAGATAGATCCACCACCGTTAGGGAAGTATTTTTTGTATAATTCCTGCTGCTCAGGATCGTCAGATACTGATGGATGGTTTACTTTTTCTACTGCTGGATGGTTTTTCAGGTATTCTACAACTTTTAATGCATTCTGTACATGACGCTCTACTCTTAAGGATAATGTTTCTAATCCCTGTAAGAAGATGAATGCATGAACTGGAGATAATGTTGCTCCTGTATCACGAAGTAATAATGCTCTGATCTTTGTTACAAATGCAGCTGCCCCAACGTCTTTTGTAAAGCTTACTCCATGGTAGCTTGGGTTTGGTTCTACTAATGATGGGAATTTTCCTGATGCTTCCCAGTCGAATTTACCACCGTCAATGATCACACCACCGATTGTTGTTCCGTGACCACCGATGAATTTTGTTGCTGAATGTACTACGATGTCTGCTCCGTATTCGATTGGTCTTACAAGGTATGGTGTTGCAAATGTATTATCTACGATCAGTGGAATGTTGTGTTCATGAGCGATCGCTGCTGCTTTCTCAATGTCTACAACGTCTGAGTTTGGATTTCCTAATGTTTCGATGAATAATAATTTTGTGTTATCTTGGATTGCTGCTCTTACTTCATCTTCATTGAAAATGTCTACGAATGTTGTTTCGATTCCGTAATCTGGTAATGTATGCTCTAAGAAGTTGTATGTTCCACCGTAAATATTTTTCGCTGCAACTACGTGATCTCCTGCTTTTGTAATATTTTCAATCGCATATGTGATCGCTGCTGCTCCAGATGCTACTGCTAATGCTGCAACTCCACCTTCTAGTGCTGCGATTCTCTGTTCAAAAACATCTTCTGTTGGGTTTGTTAATCTTCCGTAGATGTTACCTGCATCTGCAAGTCCGAAACGAGCTGCTGCATGATCGCAATTTCTGAATACATAAGATGATGTCTGATAAATAGGTACTGCTCTTGCATCTGTCACTGGATCTGGCTGTTCCTGTCCTACGTGTAACTGTAATGTTTCAAACTTATAATTTCTTTCTTTACTCATAATTTCTATCTCCTTTGTTGACTTTTATTTTGAATTTTGTATGTTGTCTTTCTTGATTACAAACTTATCTTACCATTAGATTTCCTACTTGTCCAATATGAAAAGTCAACATCTAGTTATAGGATATCCCTATAGCCAGAGTCGTCACCCATAGCTTTATACTTTTTGATCTCCTCTAAGTACTTCTCTCCTAATGGGCTGATCGCGACTCCTTTTCGCTTGATATAGCCAATCGTCATGAGCTCATCCGATTTTAGTTTCACAGCACAGTAATCATCACCATTTAAGCTTTCACAGATAATTCCTGAACATAATGTATATCCATTTAACCCAACCATGAGATTTAACATAGTAGCTCTGTCATTTGCTTTGATCAGACGTTTATATTCATAGGTACTTAATACTTCCTCTGCAAAATAAAAGGAGTTATATTCCCCCTGTTCAAATGACAGGCATGGATATTCTTCCAGCTCTTCGATCGAAATCTCCTCTTTGTCTGCTAGTGGGTGTCCCTTCCACATATAAACATAGATTCCACATTCCAATAATGGATGGAATTCAAGCCCTGATTCCTGCAGCATCTTGCTTAATACCTTCTTATTAAATTCATTTAAATAAAGGATCCCGATCTCACTGTGAAAATCTTTGACATCCTTGATCACTTCGTATGTCTTTGTCTCTCTGACTGCAAATTCGTATTCATCCATACCAAACTGTTTGACCATCTCCACAAAAGCATTCACTGCAAATGTATAATGCTGCATGGAAACTCCGAATTTCTTCTTGATATTTTTCTTCTCAATATAGCGAGATTCCATAAGCTGATACTGTTCAACGACCTGTCTTGCATAACTTAAGAATTCCATCCCTTCTTGTGTGACTGATACTCCTCGATTGCTTCTCTTAAAGAGTCTTGTTCCAATCTCTTTTTCTAATTCTTTGACTGCAAGAGATAGACTTGGCTGTGAGATAAACAGGCTTTTTGCCGCCTCATTCATAGATCCTGTATCTGCGATTGCTATAATATATCTTAATTGTGTTAATGTCATGGTTCTTCCCTTCCTTATCTTTTGAAACTCTCTAATGTACCCGGATTGTTCCATTGCTACGCAATTTCACAATCCTCGAACACCTCGAACTCACATCATCATATTATTATAGTATGTTTCTTTTCTGTCCGTGGTTTATTATACTTGATTTTTCGCCGCTTGTCTTATAATTTTTGAAAGAAATGCTCTTGACATATTGGTTTGCTTTGTCTTATAATGATGGCTGTTTCAATAGTTAGAATTCTAACTATCAGCTTTCTAATCATAAAAGGAGTATCATCTATGTATGAATCATCTTATCATTATCTTCTGATGTCCAATCATTTAAGCCTTCAGAAGAAAATCATGGCTGTCTTAAAGCCACTTGGTCTCTCAACCGGCCAGCCAAAGGTCTTAGACCATCTTCGATATCATAATGGTGCCAGTCAAAAAGACATTGCCCATGCTTGTCATATCGAACCTGCTTCTTTGACTTCTATTTTAAATCGAATGGAAAAACAGCATATGATTGAGCGTAAGAATTTGAACGGAAATCGCCGATCCTTTCATATTTTCCTGACAGATTATGGAATGGAACTGTCTGAATCGATTGAAAAAGCTTTCTTATCTCTTGAACAAGAAGTTTTTTCTGGGATTTCTAATGCAGAAAAAGAACAATTTCTAAAGATCTTTGAAAAACTATATAAAAATACTACAAAAGAGGAGTAAATCACATCATGGAAAAACTAAAACGTTATATCATCTTTTTTATTGGGCTTTATATTAACTCTCTCGGAGTTGCCCTGATCACAAAAGCAAGTCTTGGTACATCACCAATTTCTTCCATTCCTTATGTACTGAGCCTTAATTTCCCATTTACACTTGGAAATTTCACCATTTTCTTCAGCCTGTTACTGATCTTTTTACAGCTGTTGATCTTACGAAAGAATTTTAAACTGGAACACGTGTTACAGATTCCAATCTCTATCTTATTCGGATATTTTATTGACTGGTCTATGATCCTTCTTGGATTTGTAAATCCGTCCTTTTATTTGATGAAGATCATTTATCTGCTAATCGGATGTCTGATCCTTGGATTTGGTGTGTATACAGAAGTCCTTGCCAATGTTGCCATGCTTCCTGGGGAATCTTTTGTACGTGCCATTGTAATGACATGGCATACAGAATTTGGTGTCACAAAAATCTGTTTTGACGTATCTATGACTGTAATTGCCGGAGTTCTTTCCTTCGTATTCGCAGGTAAGTTAGACGGTGTACGTGAAGGTACAGTTATTGCCGCTTTACTTGTTGGATTTATTGCACGTTTATTTGGACGTTTCTTATCTTTTGTGGAGCCAATGCTGTTCCCAGATTCAGACACTAACACAGATTTAGACACTGACACAGATTCAACAGACACTCCTATTGTCATTACAATCGCTCGTGAATATGGAAGCGGTGGACATGACCTTGGAGAAGCTCTTGCAAAACGTCTTGGATTTGATTTCTATGACAATGAGATCATTCAGATGGCTGCAGGTTCTACTGGTTATGATCCTGAATTCATCAAGAATAATGATGAACAGATGCGTAGTTCTCTGCTTTATGACCTTATCAATCAGGTATATTCTCACGCACCACAAAACCCAGCTCCAAAAGATAATATCTTTGCGGCAGAATCTAAAGTAATCAATGAGCTTGCTTCAAAAGGAAATTGTGTTGTGATCGGTCGTTGTGCGGATTATATCTTAAGAAACCGCCCTCATTGCATGCGAATCTTCTTACATGCACCTGCAGAGTATCGTGTGAAACGAATTATGAGAACGGAAAACTTATCTCATGATGCGGCACTGACGAAAGCAATCCAGATGAACCGCAAGCGTTCTGATAACTATCATTATTATACACATCAACCATGGGGATTATCCAGAAACTACCATCTGACACTGGACACTTCACTTGGAGATGATTTTGTACTTGATAGCATTTGTGAAGGGTTGAAACATATTCAGTAATTTATTGTGATTGTAAAAAGGATAGATGCCTTGGTTTTTGGCAGCTATCCTTTTCTATTTCTTGTTCTAATTTCTCTGAAATTTGCTTATCTGCAAACTCTTAACTGTATTTTTACACTACTACTTCTATAATCTTCTTATTATCTACTTCCACTTCCTTTAATCCTATTTTTTTATTTTTATTGAAGTTAAAACTCAGCAAATATCCCTTTTCTAAATGGTAATATTCTAAGTATTCTGCTAACTGCTTTTCTCCTCTTTTGTTATACTCATTACCTCTCCAGATTTTCAATTCAATCACATACTGTTTCCCCAAATAGTCCACAATAACATCTGTTCTACTCTGATTTCTTGTCTGTGCTTCTATATAATAATTTCCAGTACCATTAATAATCGGTTTTAAATATAACAAAAATACACGCCGGCCATTTTCTTCTACAAATTTTTCTGTATTTTTCCCATAAATATCATGAAAATGTATCATAAACTTTTCAAGCACCAATTCCATATTTAATATACCGTTTTTCACAAATTGATTCTTATCACGTTCTCCTGTTTGATATATCACACTACTTGTTAATTCTTCCGACAAAAACAAATTGTATAATCTGGTCTCAAATATACGATTTGAAATAACTACCTGACCATCGTTTTCCTTAATAAATCCAAACATCGTTCCAATATCTATCACAAAGTTATCTGGATTATATGGATAGGATTCTCCTTGAAATAATATGGAATATAGCATATTTTTCAATTCTTTATAATCTGTGATCTTCTTTCTCAGATCATCAAACAATGTATTAGTCTCTTTTAAAAGAATCTTGATTGCTTCTAATACTCCTTGTTTTGTCCAATTTTGATCGCATCTCTCATCGATTAACTTGCAGATCTTTGATACCAAGTATGGATAACCTGAAGTATATTCATAAATCAATTCCGCAATCTTTTTCACTTCCATCGTGCATTTATAATCTTTCTCATATTCATCAAGCATACTTGCAATATCATCTCTTGTAAAACTCATATCTACACTAAAATCTGCGGCTATATTCCACGGACTATTCATCTGATGTTCATGGTCTTCTCTTATACGATGCTTTAAATTTTTTATGTCATAAACCCCAGCTAATATGACTGATTGAAACGTTGGCCTTGTACTGCGTTTTAGAAATTTGCTTCGAAGCATTCCTAGAAAATCTATAAAAACTTTATGATCACTCGCCTGATCAACCTCATCAATCATTAAAATTACAGGAACTTCTGCATTTTTGCAAATATTGGATATCAAACTAGAAAGGCTTAACATATCTTGTGCTTTCTTCTTTATACTGTCAATGATAATCTGTTTTACTGTATCATCAATTGTAGGAACTTCTTCATATAGTACCGTATCATACAATAATTCACATATAGTTCCACAAAATGCTGTTTCGCTTTCAAAAGCTGTTTCTCCAAGACCTTCGAAACTAATAAAAAATACTGTATATTTATCTGCGAGATATTTGACTAACATATTTAATGTAGTTGTCTTTCCATATTGTCTCGCCCGATTTATTACAAAATATTTTTTCTCATCCACCAACTGCTTTATTTGTGCTAACTTTGAATCTATGTTTACCATATAATGCTCATTCGGATAACAAATTCCATTTACATTAAATGTTTTACTCATATCCCTCACCAACTTTCTTTTATTACGTATATCATTTCTTTACTATGTTTTTAATTTTACCATTTGATATTGCAAATAACAAGGAAATGATACTATAAAGAAATACAGGACATCCATACTTTCACATTTTTGGAAACTGAAATATAAAACTTGTTCCTTCTCCATTTTTGCTTTCCACATGTATTTGCCCGCCATGAACTGCCACGATAAAGTGAACCATCGAAAGACCAAGTCCAGTTCCTCCATTCTCCCTAGAACGGCTTTTATCTACCCGGTAAAAACGATCCCAGATCTTAGGAATATCTTCCTGATCGATCCCTATCCCATCATCTTTTACTTCTCCTATGATCATATCTCCTTGTTCTTTCCATAGAATATCAATATGACCATGTTCCTTTCCATAGCTGATCGCATTCTGAACAAGATTCATCATCATTCGTAATAATAATGTATGATTTCCCATCATCTTTACATCTCGATCACTGAAAACAGATATCTGAATCTTCTTTTTCTCTGCCTGCTCGCGCAATTCTTCTACGATAACTTCTGTCAATAGTATGAGATCAACTTCTTCCATATCATAAGATTCGCTCATCTCACCTCTTGCGATCATTAACATCTCATTGATCAATTTCGACATGCGTCTTGCCTGTCTTAAAATGATCATGATCTCTTCTTTTTCTTCTTCCTCTAATACTGGATCTTCGATCAAATATTCGCATTGAGAAATGATCACGGTCACTGGAGTTCGAAGTTCATGGGATACATCTGCTGTAAACTGTTGTTCTTTTTCAAAGGATTCTTCCAGTCTTTCGAACATTTTATTAAATTTATGAGATAATTCATACAATTCATCTCTTACTTTCGGCAATGGAAGCCTTTTGGTAAGATCCTTTCCATAACTGATATTCTCTACCTGATCACAGATCAGATCCACCTGCTTTAATGCACGTTTCAGCATAAAATATCCTGTCATTGCTATCAATAAAATGAACACGGGATATAAGACGATCATCATTTTCTGAGATGTTGTCATAAATACTTCGATCGCATGAATGGATGTGATCCCCCTGATCCATATAGCCTTATTCTTTCCATAGGTATGCACACTGTCATATACCATCCATTTGCTGCTGCCAGATGTAATGACTCTCGGTGTATGAGACTTTAAGATCGTCTGTTTCGGAAATTTCTCTGGCATTGTGCCGTATAATAGTTTTCCATTATCGTCATAGACACAAAACATGACTCCATCCTGATAAAACTGAGTATCTTCTGATAGATAGTAAGTTTCATCCTGAAATTGAAAGTTTGCAGAAAAACCTGTCACTGCTGTACTGACTTCTTCTTCTGTCGCTGAAATCCCGACTTTATCGACAAAGTAAAACATAAAGACAAGAACCATTCCTAAAATAAGTGCAATAATCCCTGTATACCATAATGTGACCTTTTTCTTGATCGTCATCTGCTTCATCATTCTTCCCTCATCACATAGCCTGTTCCGCGTACCGTATGGATCAGTTTTTTCTCATATCCTGCATCAATTTTCTTTCGGAGATATCTTATATATACATCAATAACATTCGACCCTCCCTCATAATCATAATTCCATGCATTTTGTTCAATCTGCTGCCTCGTCATCACGATATTCTGATTCCGCATCAGACATTCTAACACCATAAATTCTTTTGACGACAAACTGATCTCTTTTCCAGCTCTTGTCACAATTCTTGTATCCCGGTCCAAAGTAAGATCTGCAATCTTTAACTGATTCGTTACAAATTGGGGTTTTCTCCGCATCATCACGCGGATTCTTGCGAGTAACTCTTCAAACGCGAATGGCTTGATCAGATAATCATCGGCCCCTAGGTCAAGCCCCTTTACCCGGTCCTCAATACCATCCCTTGCAGTCAGTAAGAGAATTGGTGTATCATTTCCCATCTGCCTGACTTCCTTTAAAACCGCAAAACCATCCTTCCCAGGAAGCATGATGTCGAGAAGAACTCCATCATACGATGTCATCTCCATATAATCTAGCGCTTCTTCTCCGTCTCCACAGGCATCCACACTATAATGCTCTCTTACCAAACGTTTCTTTATAATATTTCTTAAATCTTTTTCATCTTCAACAACTAATATTCTCATAATGCCTTTATTATAATACAATCTGTTTTTTGAATCCAGCACCTATTTTTAATGTTATTTTAATGTTTATTGGTTATGCTATTTATAACAAAAGGAAATCTATCCCAACCAAAGAAAGGAGTTTACAATGAAAAAAATATTATATTTATTCTTCACATGTTCTATCATTTTTGCTTTTGCAGGATGCAGTCCTTCAAAGAAAGATTCTGCCGAGGCTACCACAACACAGGAAATTGCAACAACAACTTCCACTACAGAAAATACCACTGATTCTTCTACCTCTGATTCAGATGCCAAGAATGATTCTTATGATTTTTCAGCTTATAAAAAAAGAATCAAAAAACTCACTAAAAAAGTAAATAATGCTGCATCTTCTTCCAATGCATCTGTCAACGAAAAACGTTTTTACACTTTGAAAAAGGAACTTGATGCGGTTGATGATGAACTTGATCGTCTGGATGATGAATTTGAGCATGCTTATGAAAGCGGTAAACTAAGCTTCAAAGTTTATAAATCCAGAGAAACGACAATAGAAAAATTGGAAAATCAGCTTGATCTTTTAGAAGATGCCTTGGAAAATAAATTTGGAATTGATGATTAGAAAAAAAAGATGCCATTGTAATTTTGGCATCTTTCTTTTTTCATCTCAGTAAAATTTATTCCCAATCATTTTTTACTTCTTCTAATTTGCTTCTTAACGTCTTTTCAAGCCCAACAAATGCTGGAATGAAACTATCACGGATCAATAATATCATCTCATCAACTTCTTGCTCATTATATATATGAACAGATGTATTTCTTTTTTTTAACATCAATAGCCATACCGCTGCATCATCTACAAAACCAAGTTTATATCCTAACTGCAAAATCTCTCTTGGTGACCCAGTTGCCGCTCCGTCTGCTCCGTGCATTTTTAATATCTCTTGTAATGCCTTCCATGCAAGCTCAAATGTCAAATTAAATTGTCCGATTACGCCTGTTCTGTAAATATCATTATTATCTGCCATTTCAAAATCTGCACTTTTTAACACTTCAAGACAATTCGAAAAGTTCTCAAGCTTTTTCATATATTATCACACCATCCTTTTCTATTTCTTGTTTTAATTCCTCTGAAATTGGCTTATCTGCTTCTACCACATCAAAACTTAAAAGAGAATGTACTTTTTCTTTAATATCCCAATAAAAAGAGTCAAAATCTCCGCCATATACCGCAATATCAATATCACTTCTCTCTGTATTGTCACCTCTTGCTCTCGATCCAAATAAAATTACTTTATTGATTGAATATTTTTTTGCAAATGCAGAAATGTCCTTTAAAACTCTTTCTGGAATATTGTATTTCATATCCTGCTGCCTCCTGATTTTCTACATTAAATGGAATCTTATGTCTTGGAAATATTATAACATCTTTTATATCTCCAGTAAATCTTCCAATTTATATCCTAATAATGCAAGCCACTTACATCTCTTTTTTCTTAATGATCAAAAAAAAGATGCCATTGTAGTTTTGGCATCTTTCTTTTCCCATGTATCTCTTTGCTATTATTGTTTTCTTATTTAAAATGTATGCAGATTATTCCACTTTAATCCATCTCTGTCTTTTGCCCATTTAATGTATGTCTTCTTTGCTTTCTTTGGCACATAGACTTTATTAAAGATTGGAAGAGCTGTGAATTCATTTCCTTTGAATTTGCTCACGATCACTGGTGGTTTTGTTCCGTGGAAATATACGGTAGCACTATCTCCAAAGAACATCCAATCTTCTACGACTTTCTTCACAGATTTTGGAATATGTACCTGATTCTTCGTGCCAATCTTGCCCATCACAGAAACTGTATCATCAATCACTTTTACTTTGGATGGAATTGTGATCTTCTTTGTCTTAACAAGCACTGCTGTTAATGTTCCATTGGATTTACGATAGATGCAGTTATTTGCCATCTTGTAAGTCTTATTTTTACTGCTTAAGCTTACTTTTGTAATCTTCTTGCTTTCTAATGCTTTGGCACCGATCTTCTTTACTGACTTTGGAATTACAATACTTGTTGCCTGTGATCCATTTAGGGCATTTGCCTTGATTTCTTTTACAGATGATGGAATTGTAAGCTTTTTCATCTTGTTTGGAACAAGTACTAATGTTTTTCCGGATCTTGTTGTCAACATACCTTTTTTCACCGCAAATGTTTTATTTGCTTTTGGACAACTGAATGTTTTTACCTGATTGCTCTTTACAAACGCTGTGCTGTCTATTTCGTTCATATTTTTTGAAAATGTTACTTTAGATAATGCACTGCATTTTGCGAAAGTATATGCTGGTACACTTGCTGTCTGTTCTGGAATCACGACACTTTTTAGTTTTTTCATACCACTAAATGTTGCTATCTCCAACTGATTTACTGTACCTGGAATTGCTACTGTTTCAATGGTCTGTTTGTTCTTATCATCATTTGACAGATCTCCATAACAGTTATGCCATGGTTCAATGGTATCTCCAAACAGATTTTGATAAGCATCCTCATCCTCACCTTTATTATATAATTCTTTTCCAAATCCTACTCTGGTAAGTTTTGCCTGATTAATCTCTTTTGGCAATGTTAATTTTGTGATCTTTTTGCTTAATTTAATCTGATAGATCCAGCTTTCTTTGCCGTCTTCTGTCAAATATGCAGAATACTTGATACCATTTTCTTCTTTCGTGACTGATTTACTTGTGTTCCATTTGGTTGCTGCTTTCACATTGTTCGTGAGTGTGATTGCACTGATCGTTGCTGTTAGCAGAGTGATAAAACATAGTAATCTTTTTTTCATTTGATTGTCCCTCCTTGTTTATAAAATATATTTATTGTTTTCTTATATTATACAATTATTTTCACATAATTATGTACTAATATTTATCATCCCATAATGTTTAATAACATTTTCATCTGTAATTTTTACTTGTGTCGCATATTTTGAAATATTAGCTATTCTATAGTATTTATTTGCACTATCATCCACATAGTAGCTTCCATCAGTATCTCCTGCTGCATGAAAATCATGGCAAACCGCAACATCACTGCGTTTTCCTTGGTATCTATATAAATTATTTCGTTCTATTCTATATAAATTATTTCGTTCTATTCTATATGCCATTGTAAATCTGCGCTTCTGAACATTAGAATCTTATAGTAACAACCATCCCCAAATGGTATAATTAAGTTGTCAAAATCAACTCACCGAAAGGAGCTGATTGTTATCTACCGTCAAAAAATTTTGAAAGACATTCATTTTGCTCATCTCTAATAATTTAAATACTTATTTTCATTATATCTTTAATCAGTTATTTGTCAATAATTATTTTGATTTGAAATTCTTTTTATTTTTAAATATTTTTATTGTAAATATTTAAAATAATATTATACTTTAATTGAAAGACAAAATAAAATATATAATATCTTTTTCTAATATCTTACCAATACTGTCTTAAAAGGGTAGATGCCAAAACGACATCTACCCTTTTTACTTTATATCTCTAACAAATCTTCCGATTTACATCCTAATAATGCAAGCCAATTACATCTTTTTTTCCATGTATCTCTTTGCTATTATTGTTTTCTTACGTTTGTTAAAATGTATGCAGATCATGCCATGTCAAACCATCTCTGTCTTTTGCCCATTTGATATAGGTATTCTTTGCTTTCTTTGGCACATAGACTTTATTAAAGATTGGCAGTGCTGTAAATTCATTGCCATTATATTCACTAACGATCACTGGCGGTTTCATTCCGTGAAAGTACACCGTTGCGTCTCCATAAAACATCCAGCGTTCCACTACCTTATTTACGGATTTTGGAATATGTACCTGATTCTTCGTGCCAATCTTTCCCATCACAGAAACTGTATCATCAATCACTTTTACTTTGGATGGAATGCTAACCTTCTTTGTTTTTGCAATTACTCCAACTAATAACCCATCGGACTTCCGATAGATGCAGTTATTTGCCATCTTGTAAATCTTATTTTTGCTGCTTAAGCTTACTTTTGTAACCTTTTTGCTAGATAATGCTTTTGCTTCAATCTTCTTTACAGACTTTGGAATTACAATGCTTGTTGCCTGTGAACCATTAAATGCCTTTGCTTTGACTGTTTTCACACTCGTAGGGATTCTGATTTTTTTCATCTTGTTTGGTACAAGCACTAATGTTTTTCCTGATTTTGTCATCAACATTCCTTTTTTGACTGCAAATGTTTTATTGGATTTTGGACAACTGAATGTTTTCACTTGATTACTGTGTAAAAATGCACTGCTTGCAATTGACTGCATGTTCTTTGAAAATGTAACCTTACTAAGTACCGTACATTTTGCAAATGCATAAGATGGTACCTTTGTAATCTGCTCTGGCATCTTAAGTTCCCTAAGCTTTGTCATTCCGGTAAACGAAGCTGCTTCTATCTGATTCACAGTATTGGGAAATACAATTTCTTGAATCGTTCTTTTATTCTTGTCATTATATGACAATGTTCCGTAGCATCCATGCCATGGTTCGATCGTATCTCCAAAAATATTTATATATGAATCATGTCCTTCCCCATATAATTCTTCTCCAAATCCTACTCTGGTAAGTTTTGCCTGATTAATCTCTTTTGGCAATGTTAATTTTGTGATCTTTTTGCTTAATTTAATCTGATAGATCCAGCTTTCTTTACCATCTTCTGTCAAATATGCAGAATACTTGATACCGTTTTCTTCTTTCGTGACTGATTTACTTGTGTTCCATTTGGTTGCTGCTTTCACATTGTTCGTGAATGTGATTGCACTGATCGTTACTGTCAGTAACATGGTAAAGCATAATAATCTTTTTTTCATTTGCATTACCCTCCTTTTTCCTATTGCACATCTTCTTTTCATACTACCCTGCCCCTGGTCATCACTTATTTCATAAAATCTTCTGATTCTATTGCTATTATATCATGGTATAATTATATCTATCAACTAATAAAATCACTATTTTCCATATGAAATAATTAATATCAACATAACCACATTTTTCAACAAATTTTTCTACAACTTTCCAAAAGAGATACATGATTGTTCCAAGAAATGTTGCTAATATTATCCATGCAAAACTCTGTATTACTATCCTATTTAAAATCAAAACCATCTAAAATGCCTTTCAATTCTTCTGTATCATCTTTCTTAATATTTCCACTGATCGCACTTATCAATTCTTTCGCTGAACCATCAAACCATTCTTCTAATATTTCTCCTGCTTTTTCCTTTTTATAACTTTCTTTGTCGATGATTACATTAATATATGCTCTTCTTTTTCTTACTTCTACTTTGAGATATCCTTTTTCTTCTAAACGAAAGAGATATGTTCGGATACCAATGTCATTAAGTTAAGATGCTATAATAGGAATCGCTATATCAGAAATGATATGGGGTTCCTTTTTTGCACCTTTTTACAAAAAATGCTTGCCACCGATTCAAAAATGTGCGGCCGCTTTCGCTATTGAATGAAAATAAGATTGCGAAAGCGGCCCTTGTAATTAAGTAAGAAATTAATTGAAAGGAGGTAACAAATGAATTCACAACAAATTAAAGAAATTTTATTATCTGAAATTCACGAGGTGTCTATCAACTATGAAAAATACTGCAATAATCCCAAACGTGATTTTTCTAGAAAACGCAAACTACCATTTGAACTAATGCTGAAAACATCATAGGAATGGGAAGCAAAAGTATTACAAATGAATTGATTGACATCTTTCTTTTTCCATGTACCTTTGTTATTATTGGCTATTTACATCTGATCGTGTATTCTCCATTCATCTTCGCACCTGATTTTGCAGTTTTGACGTAATAGGTACCTTTCTTTACACGATATGTCTTGGATTGCTCTCCTTTGAATGAAAGTTTTTTCAGCACTTTTTTTCTTCCTTTTTTGTAAATGCTTACTTCTAATTTACCAGAATTATTATTTGTACTGATTTTTATGCTCTGCTTCTTTGTTGCTTTTACTTTATACCAGCGGGCTGCTTTCTCTGATGTTGTATAAATATTCCGTACTGTTTTTCCTTTTTTAATTGTTTGTGCTTTTGCTTTCTTTGTCTGATATTTGTTGCTGACTGGCTGATTCTGAAGTGCAATCTGATAAATCTGACCTGTTGCAGCATTGGATACTAAACGATATTCTCCTTTTTTTAGTCCTGTATCAAAGGTTACCCTTTTATGATCATTTGCAACCGCTATCATCCTATTTGTAATTGTTTTCCATACACCTTTTTCCTTTTTTTGAAGGTAGAATGTAACATTTTTATTACTGTAATTAGATGGTTTGAGATAAATGCTTTGGCTGCTTCTCTTATCCGTTTTGAATTCTTGATAAATATTTTTATCCTGCCCTGACTGTGTATATAATATATTTGTCTGAAGTGGTGTCACATTATCTTTTTTTACACAAATTGTTGCTACAAATTCATCTTTTATCTGATCTGCCAGTTTTAGATAATATACTTCTCCCTTCTTTACATTTGGTACAAATACTTGTTGATCTTCTGTATCAAGAATTGTCGCTACTGCCTTTTTATCCTTATCATATACAGATACATTTGCACCAATTTCTAAAATACCATCTGCCTGTGGATAAACTGGAATCCATTTACTTTGTGATTTTGTTGAAAATTTGAACAAATCACTTGCTGATGCATCCATTTTCATGATGCTGACATGTTCTTGTGCCTTAACTTCTTCTGCATCCTGATAGGTTGCTGCAGATACATTCACTAAGCCTCCGAATGAACTAATCAAAAGACTCGTTGCAAGTGCATAGCTGTAAAATCTTTTTTGTTTCATAATGACCAACCTCCTTATTGGTTTAGTTATAGTTAATTGTTGCAAAATGTGCAATCACATTAGCATCTGATAAATGTACCTGTGTTCCATATTTGGAAATTCGTTTTACTTTGAACGCAGGATTTGATGGATAATATTTATCTGGATCATTTGCTGCATGGAAATCATGACATACTGCAACATCAGATCTTTTTCCCTGATAACGATATAATGTATTTCTCTCTGCACGATATGCCATATCAAATCTTTCTGGTACAAACTTAGAATTGTCTGCCTCATTTTTCTTATACTGACCTTTTTTTTCGTTAATTGCATGCGTTATACTGTACCATGTTCCATTGTAATAACGATAGGTTGAATGTGCAAAAGTATCTGTTGAAGTATGCATTGCCACTCCAAATACAAACGCTTTTTTATTTGCATTGCTATAATTTTTGAAAAAGCTCTTCTTTTGTAGATTCGCCATCATTGAACGGATTCTTGAATAACTTGTATCTGTTAATCCGGGAATATCTGCTTTCGATACAGATGTATATGTTTTTCCTTTTCCGTATTCGTTTCCTATTTTGATCATAAAACGATAGCTTGCAAGATAATTTACTTCCTCATTTCCTGAATGTCTTCTCTCATATAACCCATGAAAATCTGGATTTTCTGTCATTCCTGGAACACCTGAATCATCTTTATCTGGATACACTGCTCCATCTTTCATTGCTGGTATATTTACATTATTCTCTGTTAAATATTCCTGATGTCCTTTTGCTGACCATGTTCCAGAAACTTTATTCTCATCAGAGGAATTATTATAAGTTTTAATTGTTTTTGTATTATCCTTTAGTTCAATATCCTGTCCCTGCTCATATTGTTCTTCTGCTTTTGTGTATTGCTTCTCTGCATATTCATAGTCGATCAGTCCATTTCCATAGGATTCTTTGTCTCCTACATTTCTTGCACTTTCTTCTAACAGATTTTTGATAAAATCTTTTGATTTACTTGTATCTTTCTGCCACAGAAGACTTGCTGCACCAACAACATGAGGAACTGCCATACTTGTTCCAGATGTAACCATTGTTTCACCAAATGCACCTGTTGCTCTTACTGCTTCTCCTGGTGCTACTACATCAACTTCTTTTCCTGTAGAACTGAAATCGCTTACTTCTGCTTTAGAATCTACGGAACCGACTGCTACAACATTTTCAAATGCTGCTGGATATTCAACATTATCTGTTCCATTCTCTCCTTGATTTCCTGCTGCTGCGATTACTAAGATTCCTTTTGCATTGGCTTCATCAATTGCCTGTTTTAAGGCTTCTGAATATTGATTTGTTCCAAAACTGATGCTGATAATATTTACTTTCTTATCAATGGCCCAATAAATTCCTTCTACAACTCTGCTGATTGGTGCCTGTTTATTTTCATCCAGAATCCTTGCTGAATATAATTCAACATTTTTATTGATTCCTTTTACTTTTCCATTATTACTGACAATTAAGCTTGCAATGGATGTTCCATGATTGGAACTGTCTTCAAACATTGGAGAAAATTCATTATCATCTTCTATTAAATTGACTCTTTCTTTTACATTTAATCCTTCTTGATAATCAATTCCTGAATCCAATAATGCTACTTTTACCTTTTCATCTGTTGCCGTATCCTTTGCTTTATCTACATGAATACTTTTCAGATTCCATTGACTGTCTGTTCCCTGATCTTCTTTTGCTGCTGTTGTACTTTCTGTTTCCGATGCATTGACCATTGTGTTCTTTTCTACAGATACAACTTTCTGATCTTTGTTTACGATATCAGCTTCTTTTGCTGTCATTTTTGATACTAATACATTCTCATCTTTTAGAAAATCTGTATTTTGTTCTTGAGTATCTATCATTGTATTGTATTTGCTTTCTACTGTTTTCATAGATTTTTTATCTTTTGTTACAATGATATATTCGCTTTCCTGACTTGCCGAAACATCTGCTGGCTGATATCCAGACATTGTCATCCCTGCCACCATCATTGCTACTAATGCTGTGGCTGTGTATTTTCTAAACTTTCTCATGTGTTTCCTCCTATACTGTAGTAAAATCTTGATTTTCTGATGTATTTTGCTATAATATAAGAATCCATGTGATACGTGTATCTGTATATTATACAGATTGTTGAAGATTCCCGTCTTTTGTATTACATGGATTTTTTAATTGTTCATATGACATCACCTCCTTCTACTTATTTTATACATTACTTAATATAGCTCCCCTTAGCATTAATCGTTGAATTTGTCATATTTTGTACAAAAACACTATATGTATCTGTGTCTTTTACTGGTATTTCTTTTTCCAACCCTGTAGTAACTTCATAATACTTCTTAACTTTTCCACCTTTGATTACTCCAATTCGAACTTTTTTATGTGGAAAAATTTTTAAATTAATATAGATTATACTACCTGCTTTTTTTGTAAAACCTTTCGATCTTTTAAGTATTTGAGGTTTCACAGTCCAATCCACATTTACTTTTGTTGAAAAATTTAAAAATTCTTCTTCTTCAGTTTCTTCTAGAAATCCATCTTCCAACACCTGGTTTGAAGTTATCATTTCCTGATCTTCTGATGCATTTACATTTACAAAAACCCCCATTAAACTCACCATTATACATATGCTAATTATTACTTTCTTCAAATTTCTTATCCTCCTCTTTCGTTATATATGGATTAACTGAACAATAACCTGAAATATCCACATCCTTTTCTCCATAATTTTCAATAAAAATTACGTAATCTCCACTTTTGTTTATTTTAAAACCATGCCATAAATTTCTTCCTTCTTCAATATATCTTTCCTTTCCATTTGGTTCAATAATTCCTATTGCTATTTTCTTACTAACATGATCCTCTTCTAACCCTGTGCTAACTGAAATTTCGATTTCTTTCCCTTTCTTTTTATCTATATATTTCTTTTTCGTTTCAATTCTTTCTTTTGCCTTAAGTTTTAAATCAAGAATTCCCGCATCATTAACATCTGGAATTATAGCTCCTTGTTTTATCACTTCTATTCCTTCTCTTTTTTGACTCCGTATTTTCTCTTTTCTGTCTATTTTATAATCTATAACTTTCTCTGTTTCTATTACTGATTCCTCATCCATTGTCTGATCTGCAACATAAACATATCCTTTTGCAAATCCAATCGTAGATGCAGCCACAGTTATCGAACTTATGCCAAATATGATCAACATCAAACTAACTGCTGTTATCCTTTTTAATGGCTTTTTATTTAAATAAGACTGCATTCTTTTCATTCGAAGAACCAAAAGTTCACTATTTTCGCATAGCCCCATACAATATATATTGCATTCCTTTTCTTCCGTTGCTATATCTATGATCACGTTAAAATAAGTCTTCATGCTTTCTATATAATAGCTAGCTGTTCTATCACAATATGCTTCTCCCCATTGGTCTAACTGTCTTATCAAATCTTTCATTCCTGGATGAAACCAATAAGTAATATGGACCATCATAAAGATTGCTTTCCATAACAGATCATGATGTTTATGATGAATCAATTCATGGTGCAAAATAATATCTATTTCTTCTTCACCATATTCAATTTCAGGCAAAACGATTCTTCGATGAAAAATCCCATATGCCATTGGAATTTTTATTTCTTTGTGTTTTACAATATCGATATTATTTTTTTGTCCTAATTCACAACAAATCTGCTGTTTTTTCTTGATGATCTCAGGCTGACATTTTCTTCCTTTCTGTAACATTTTATGCATCTGATGCATCTTTTTCATATATATGAAAGCCCTTATCACACTTCCAATAAACCACACGATTCCTAATACTGTTAACAGAATTCTAATTTTATTCGCATACCAAAAATCAAAACCATACAATCCTTTCTTCTTTATTCCAAAAAGTACTATAATCCCCACTGGACACAGAAATGCTAATAGTACGATCTTCCATATCCAATAATTAATCTCCACATATCCCTTGCTTTCTGCAAGTCTTCCAAGTAACTTCCAAATAATATATATGATCGTTCCTAATATAAAATTAAGCAGTACTGCTGAAAACAGCATCAGCATATTTTTATATAAAATCCATATCATCTAATACACCTTTTAGCCTTTCTTTTTCGCTTTTTGGAATCTTTTCACTTAATGCAGTAAATAATTCTTTTGCTGATCCATCAAACCAATTGTCCAGTATATCTTCTGCTTTTTCTTTTCGATATTCTTTTTCCGAAATAATCGGATAAACATAGGCATTTCTTCCCCTTTTATCTACTTTCAAATATTCTTTATCTTCTAAACGAAATAGATAAGTTCGTATACTTGTTCTCTTGTATTCCTTGCCATACCGTTCTTTTAACTCTTTTCCAATTTGTAAAAATGGAATCTCTTCTCCGTAATCCCAAATACATTTCATGATCATTTCTTCTAAATTTGTTAATTTTTCCATATTCTCCACCTCTTTAAATAACTTTTTTAGTTATTTTTATATTAACATATTTTAATCATCCATTCAACTTATTTTTTAGTCGTTCGTATAACTTTATTGATTTGCTAATTATATCAATAAAAAAGATAGATGCCAAAATGACATCTACCCTTTTTACTTTATATCTCTAACAAGTCTTCCGATTTACATCCTAAAACTTTCCCAATCTTCAATACATCAATCGCTCTTGTGTGATTAATATTTCGTTTTTTTTGCTCAAATAATTGAATCTGTCTCAGTGCAACACCGGACAAATCTGCAAGTTCTCTTTGTGACAATCCTGCAATTTTACGTAAACGTTTTAAATTTGTTTCTGTATAATATTGATCCCATTTTTCATTGATTGCTTCTACGAATTTCATAATATCCATTTCATGATATACGGAATACATTTTTAGAAGATCTTCTATCGTTACTACTTTGTATATCTTCATAAACGGTCTTGCTGTATACCATTGATAGTACGCCAATGCCCAGCCAACCCAATATTCTGGTGATTTGTCCAAATACATTTCATCTGGAATTTCTTCCATTATAAGTCCTGCTGATCTTATTACTTCTTTTACTATTTCACAGCCATTTTTTCCTGCTATATATGTTGGATTTCCTTCTTGAAATTGTCTGGATACATCGGATACTAAAAACATTTTATAAAACTCGTCTGGGTCAAATTCATATTCATTTACTGCATAGTCTAACATATCTCCTAGAATTCTTTGTGCTGTTAGCAAATAGTCCTCAGAATAAGCGTGCATCTCCATTTTTATTTCCTCTTATTTTTATTATATCGCAAGTGCGATACTTCCTCAACAAAAATTAATATTTTCACTCCTCCAATCCCAAAAACTGCAATAAAATCTCCATCTTCAATCGATCCACATGATCCTCCCAATCAATCTTCACCAGATCATTCACTTTATCAATTCTCTTTCTTATCGTATTAATATGCACATACATCTTCTCCGCGGTCACGCTGTAGTTCATATTGTTTTCCAGATAAATCTTTAATGTCTTTAACAACTCAATATTCTTCTCTTCTTCCATCAACTCCCGATATTTCCTTAACATCTCTTTTAACTCATTCTCAGGAATCTCAATCCATGTTAAAGGTCCTAACATTTCGTATTCCCAGATATCCTTTTCAGGGAAGATAATGCTTCCCATCTTTAATACTTTCTGGCATTTCTTGACACATTCTCTGACTTCTAACAGTGTCTTTTCTTCCTGACAGATTCCAAATTCCAGTCTCATATCGGCAAATTTTAATCCGATGTATCTCTGGAATTCTTTTAATAATTCCGTTGTTGTGTCTTTGGTCCAGGGTATGCTGTTGTGGATCTTTTCTGCTTCTAATAAGATCAAGCCATCATTTTCATCCAGAAAGGCAATCTTTCCGATCTTCCCTAACTTGCTTTGCTGGAAGGCTTCCAAAAATGTGTTTCTTTCATTTCGTGCGTTGTATCCTTCATTGCATTGGTGAAATACAATGTATTGATAAGCTGTATTTACGGAAATTCCTTGGATATTTGCCTGATAAAAGAGTTTCTTGGCATCTTTTTCTGTGTAATCGAGGGCTAAATGAATGAAGTTCTCAAATCCGATATTTCCCATATTCTCTGCGATCATAATCTGTTCATAGACTCCTTGCAGTGTTAAAAATGCGATACGGATGGCAAATTCATCGTAGTAATCGATAAATTCTCTGGATTCCATTACGACAAAATATGCCTGCACGATATCTTCCATGACGATCGGAATAATGATCCAGCTGACACGTGGTCCTTCTAAATTGCCAGGATTGATCAGGCGGATCCTTGCCATATTGATGTAATCGCATAAGGTATGTTTCGTATAGGGCATTGATGGTTCCCAGTAATCGCTTTCGGATAATCCGAAGGATTCTGTGATTCGTTTAAAATCCGGGGAACTGTAGTAGCTTTTTTCTTCGGCAAGATCATAGATAAATGCCGGAAATTTCATCTCGACTTCTACGGCTCTTAGAATCTTATTGATCTTCTGGACTTTGTAGGATTGATCCGATACTTGCAGATGATTATTGCTGTGGACTTTGAATCTTCGGATCGTTCGGTTCATCACTGCGGTATTGATCTGACTCATCAATTCCATCCATGGAACAGAAAATGGCATACTGATCAGTGGAATCTCGTATTGGTCAAACAAATCTATTAATCGCTGTGGTATCTCGTCAAGATAGCGGCCTCGTTTGATCATCATGGCAGAGGTTCCCTGCATGCTTCCTGACTTAAATGCTTCTTCGAGGCAGTCTGGTTCCTGAGCTAATACATATCCTGAGGAAAGGACCAGCTCTTTTCCTTTTGCCCAGCGCAGGGCATCGGGTGCTTCAAGGAGGGTTGTTCCCTGAATCTCTTTGTGTAAGCCTGATTTCCCTGCGATCACGTGATAGTCTTTAAAGTATTCTAGTGTCAGTAGTTCCTTGACAGCGATTCCCATTCTTTATTTCCTCCATTTTTATCGTGTTTTTTCTATAAATCATTCATCTTCTATCAAACATCCATATATATAAGAAAAAATCCGATTCCTACTGCTCATAGGAACCGGATGCTTCTTTGCATATCGATCATTCTTCATACATCGGTGTGTATGGTTCTTTATTTCGTTCCCTAAATTCTTTTGTAATCTTCGCTAAGACCTGTGGTTTTGTAAAGAGATCATATACGATTCCTGCTGCCACTTTAGATGCATATAAGGCTCCTTTATCTCCGATGGAAGTCCCTCCGCTTGCGGTTGCCTGCCATGTATGTGGAGAGCATCCAATTGGCCAGCATGCTGTCGTAAACAGACAGGTTGGCATAATCCTGCTGACATCTCCTGTATCAGAAGATGCACTTAGTTCTGCTTCTTTCCATTTATCTCTTGGTGAAACACCTAAGATCATTGCTTCATCATAAACTTGGTGAAGATTTTTTCCTTTCTCTATGATACCTTGTTCCACGGTTTTCTGCAACTCTTTTGCAAATCGTAGTTCTTCTTTTGTGTATTTGGGTCCATCTGCTTCAATCAGGTTCGCATATGCAAGGTCTGCAAATGCTTCGTTTGTGGATAACTCACAGCATCCACATCCCATTTCAATATCCACTGTCGTCTCTGTCATCATCGCTGCACCTTGGGCTACTTTCTTTAAGCGTTCCATTGTGCTTTTGACATCCTTCATATGTGGTGCTCTGACAAAATACCATGCACTTGCTTGGTCTGGCACAATATTGGGTGCAAATCCACCGCTGTCTGTAGAATAATGAATTCTTGTGCGGTCAATGACATGTTCTCTTAAATAGTTTGCTCCAACACTCATTAATTCCACGGCGTCTAAAGCACTTCTTCCCTGTTCCGGAGCAAATGCTGCATGTGATGATACTCCATGGAAATAAAAATGTGCAGATGCATTCGCAAGATATGCTTGATCATGTGCCATGTTTGTATCAGATGGATGCCAGCTCACTGCTGCATCACATCCATCAAACATATGATGATATGCCATCTTTACCTTTCCACTTAACAGTTCTTCTTCTGGACATCCATAGAATCTGACTGTTCCTTTTTGTTTCCCTTTTTCTAAGAAACGTTTGATCGCAATGGCTGCAGTTGTAGCTGCGGCACCTAACATATGGTGTCCACATCCGTGTCCGACACCATCTTCGGATACCATTTCTTTTTTAATATCTGCTTTTTGTGATAATCCAGGAAGTGCATCGTATTCTCCAAGAATTGCAATAACTGGTTTCCCTTTTCCGTATTCTGCAATAAACGCATGTTCTAAATGTTCATTGTTCTCAATCGTGAATCCTTCTTCACTCAAGATTTTTCTTAAGAAATTGGCAGATTCTCTTTCATTTCCAGATAATTCTGGGTGATTCCATAAAGTATGACAGATTTCCTGACACAACGGCTCTAACCCTTGCACTTCATCATAAACGTCCTGTTTGATCATTTTATCCCCTGCTTTCTATTCCTTTGTTGTATTCTTTAATGTCGCCATTCCAACAGCAATACTTACGAAGACACATCCTAAGGTTCCAAGCCAGTTGGATGCCCCTGGCAACCAGTTAAAATATCCCATTCCGATCATAAAATATAAGATGATCGCAAATACAACCATGATGACGCTGTGTTTTTTCATTTTCATTCCAAATTGTACTAATAAAGCTCCAAATAAAGCTGGCAGCAAGTAGTTTAATGCGGCTTTGATCGTATCTGGAAGCATGGATAATACAGAAGTTCCAAGAATTGCTCCAATTGTAAGAACAGATACGTTGATCACGATAGATACTGCCATTCCAAGGGTTGCAACAACAGATCCTTTTTCTGTTCCTGGTTCTACATCTGCTGCCACCTGTGCCATACTTGCACATGGGATTCTCATATTAGAGATATTTCCTGATAAGAATGCCATATAAGTTCCAGCTGCTCCGACGACTGGAAAGTAAGAGATCGGTTCTACAAACCATAACACTCCAAAGGCACTGGCTCCGCTGATAAATGCGGTTAATAATGCAGCTGGTTTTGGTAAGATTCCATAGACAACAGCTAATACAAGTGCTGGAGTAAAGGAAAGAAGAACTCCAAGGTATCCTGTGATCTTACCGATCTTATTGACTTGTGGTACATATTCTTTATTATAATAATCCTGATTGTTCATCGTATCTTCCTCCTGCTTAAACTAATGCTGTAATGATCATGGCTCCAAGAATTGTGATCGTCAGAGACCATTCTTTTAACCATCCGATCTCTTTTTTATTTGCAACTTTGGTAAGTACAAACATGATCACGGCTCCAAGCACACATGCTAAAGCATTCTTCCATGCTCCGCTCATTGTGATCTGGTCTGCTTTCATCATCATAGAGTAAAATGGTTTGGATAAATGGCTTGCACACATTGCTGAGAATACACCGATGATCGCACAAGAAGCAATCGTTGTCAGTGTTCCTGTATTTCCTCTGGAAACTTTCTTTTCGATCTTATCCATCTTATTTGCAGAGAATGTTGCGAATAACGCCCATCCGATAGAGCAAAGGATCATGGTCCAGACTGCCATTCCTAAAGCTTCTGGTGTTAATGTGTCCGTTCCAAGCTGTACCCCGACAGCGGATGTTCCAAGTCCTGCTGCGATAGATTCAAACATAACGGATCCAATCATAGATAATCTCATCCATCCGATTGGCCCTCCTACAGATACTAACAGAGAAAGCATCGCACTTAATACAACGATGGATGGTCCAATTGATGTTACCGCACTGCTTTTCATTGCTTTTTTCATCTGTTTATCGTTAAGTCCTAGTTTCTTTCCTGATTTGTAAGCACCCCTTGCGAATAAGACTGCCTGTAAGATGACAAATGCCACTGGAAGTGCACAGGCAAGCCACATTGGGATACTATTTGCGATTTTCATTGCGTCCATATTTTTATCCTCCTTATCGGTCCGTGTGTTTTGTATGCAATTATATTACCTGTTTTGTGGGTGAAATGATATGAAAAATTTTTCACTTTTTGATATGGCATCTTTGTTTTCGAAGATTTTTATGATTATTTTCTTTGTATAGTGAAGATTTTTTCACTTTATTAAATTAATAAAAGAAAAACTACCATTTTCTCTTAATATCTAAGATATAAGTGTGTCATGTCTTTATTTTACTTTTTAATAACATTAGTGCTTTCTTTTCAATCCTGCTTACATAGGATCTTGAAATATGAAGTTTTTTTGCTACTTCTTTTTGTGTCATTGGTTCTCTTCCATAAAGTCCATAACGCATGATCAGTGTTTTCTTCTCCTTATTCATCTCCATTTTCTCTAATTCTTCATAGATTCTTTTGATATTTTCTTTCTGCTCGATCTTTTTGATCAAATCCGTTTCCTGTGTTCCTAGAATATCTAACAGATGGATCTCATTTCCTTCTTTATCTATCCCGATTGGCTCATAAAGGGATGTGTTCTTTGATGTTTTCTTTTCCTGACGAAGCATCATCAATAATTCATTTTCAATGCATCTTGCAGCATACGTGACAAGCCGGTGGCCTTTGCTGATATCATACGTATTGATCGCTTTGATCAGCCCGATCACACCGATCGAGATCATATCTTCTTTTTCCCTGTCCAGATTATGATATTTCTTTACGATATGTGCAACCAAACGAAGGTTGTGTTCCACTAACAGATTTCTCGCATTCATGTCTCCCTGGCGGCTTAGGATCAAATAATGACGTTCTTCCTCTGGTAATAAAGGTTGTAAAAACTCTTGCAAAAGAAAAGCACCCTTCTAAGCCTTTTTATCATACTATGATACTTTGCTTAGAAAAGTGCTTTTCCATTTCTATTCTGAAGTTTTTGCCGATCTTATCTTAATTCTCTTCTTCGACTTCTTCTCTTCTTCGAAGCAGATATCCTTCTTTAATCTCTTCTCCAAAATCAACATAGATCATCTGTTTTGGATGTGGGGCGGATTCCATTGATCTTCCGTCTTCATCTTCGATCGCTTTCACTATAACTTCTTTGTTTGTTCCGTCTGGGATCATAACTTCGATCGTCTCTCCGACAGAGAATTTATTCTTCTGTTCTAAGAGTGCATATCCTTTGTCATTATGTCCCTGAACGATTCCGATGTATGTGCAGTTCTTAATATACGTATTGCTGTCATATATCTGGGAAGTTTCGTCTGTCTTTCCAAAATAGAATCCTGTTGTAAACTGACGGTATGTGCATTTTGCGATCTCTTCTTTGTAGTAATCCATATTTGCTCTGTATTTTTCTACGGACTCCTTGCAGTCATCGATCGCTTTTCTGTAAGTTCTTGCAACCGTTGCTACATAAAGAGCTGTCTTCATACGTCCTTCGATCTTCAAGCTGTCGATTCCCGCATCTAAGATCTGATCGATATATTCAATCATATTCAAGTCTTTGGAGTTAAAAATATATGTTCCACGTTCATTTTCATACACTGGCATATATTCTCCTGGTCTTGTCTGTTCCATCACAGAGTATTTCCATCTGCAAGGATGTGTGCATTCTCCGCTGTTTGCATTTCTTCCTGTGAAGTAGTTACTTAACAGGCATCTTCCGGAATGAGAGATACACATAGCACCATGAATAAATGATTCGATTTCCATATCATCTGGGATATGAGCACGAATATCTTTGATCTCTTCCAGAGATAATTCTCTTGCAGATACGACACGGCTCGCTCCCTGATCATACCAGAACTTGTATGTTGCATAGTTGGTACTGTTTGCCTGTGTACTGATGTGGCGGTCAATATCTGGACAAACTTCTTTTGCAATCATAAAAACTCCAGGATCTGAGATGATCAGTGCATCTGGTTTGATCTCTTTTAATTCTTCAAAATATTTGCGGATTCCTTCTAAATCTTCGTTGTGTGCCACGATATTAGCAGTGATATAAACTTTCACTCCGTGTTTATGTGCAAATTCAATTCCTTCTTTAACATCTTCCATGGAGAAATTCTTTGCTTTGGCACGTAGTCCATACATCTCTCCACCGATATAAACGGCATCTGCTCCATATAACACAGCAACTTTTAATACTTCCAAGTTACTTGCTGGAATTAATAATTCAACGTCTCTCATTACTTTCTCCCATCTTGATACTGATTGCTACGCCATCACCTACCGGAAGGATCGTTGTCTCTAACTGTGGGTGATTCTTGATCGTATATAAATAGTCTCTCATTCGTTTATGAATGGTGCGGTCTCTTCGCTCGATCGCATAACGTGATCTGGCAACGTCTCCGTCTTGAAGTACGTTATCTGAAACCAGCACACCTTCTGGTGCCAGAAGTCTTAGTACATCATCAAGGAAATGAATATACTGTCCTTTGGCTGCATCTACAAAAATAAGGTCAAAACTTCCATCAAGTCCTTTTAAGATCTCGATCGCATCTCCTTCTATTAAGGTGATCTGTTCTTTTTTTCCCTGATTTTTGATGTTCTCTTTTGCTTTCTTGATTCTTTTTTCATTTCGCTCAATCGTGATGATCGTTCCGCCTTCCGGCTGGTAACTGTTCATATAAAGAGAAGAAAATCCCACTGCTGCTCCGACTTCTAAGATCTTCATCGGTTTCTTTAAAAGGACCAGAGTCCTTAAGAGTTCCTTCGTCTCTGGTTTGACGATCGGAACATGATTGACTCTGGCCTCTGATTCAATATGGCTTAAATCGTTCTTCTCTTCTTTCATCAATGAGCGGATATATTCTGTGATATTTAAATCCACTATCATTGTATGATCTCCTCTGATACATGATCTCCGCATAAAATACCCATAATGTCATCCATTCCCTGAGACTGTGTAAATTCATATGTCCCTGAAATAAACGACTTATCTTTGTATTTTGAGAAATATTTGCGGATCACAAATCTAGTCTTTCCATAGATCAGCTTCTTTGAAACAAGGGTTTCGGCAACTTTCTCATCTGACTCATTCTGTGTAACGATGACCGTTACTTTCTTATGGCTTTGTGCATTATATGGCTGATTCGAAAATGTCTGTTCTGCCACAAAATACGCCCCATAGAAAATACAGAAGATCGCACAGATTAAAAATACTCTGCTTAATGTCCTAAAAAACAGTTGCCATCCTTCGGAATGAAAAAACTTCTTCTCTTCTGAAAGACTCATCTTAAACCTCTGTAATGATCGGCAGGATCATTGGATTACGCTTTGTCTTCTTCCAAATGTAATTACTAAGCTCGTCTTTGATCTTCGTCTTGATCCTTGCCCAGTCTGTGATATTACGTTCTAAGCATTCCTCTACCGCATCTCTTGCAACATCTCTTGCACCTTCCATCAAAGATTCTGATTCTCTGACATATACAAACCCACGAGATACGATATCTGGACCTGCCAGGATCATATTGCCATGTTTCTGCAGAGTAACTGTTGCAATGATCAATCCATTCTGAGACAGTAACTTACGGTCATTCAATACGATGTTACCAACATCTCCGACACCAAGTCCATCAACGAGGATTCCTCCTGCCTGTACTTTTCCAGCGATCTTTCCTTGTCTCTTATTGAGCTCCAGAACATCACCTTCTGCCAATACAAATGCATTCTCCTTTGGAATTCCCATCTCGATGGCAAGTTCACGATGACGCATCAGATGACGGTATTCTCCATGAACAGGGATTGCATACTTCGGCTTCGTCAGTGCATAAATAAGTCTTAATTCTTCACGGCATGCATGACCGGAAACATGTGTATCTTCAAATACGATCTGTGCACCTTTTAATGCCAGCTCATTCATGATCTTTGAGATGTTCTTCTCATTTCCAGGAATTGGACTTGAGCTGAATATAATCGTATCACTTGGTACGATGGATACTTTTCTGTGAGTTGAGTTTGCCATACGGGATAATGCTGCCATTGTCTCTCCCTGGCTTCCCGTTGTGATTAAAACAATCTGATCGTCAGGATAATTCTTAATCTGATCAGTTTCTATTAATGTGTTCTTTGGAATCTTGATGTATCCTAATTCGGACGCTGTCGCAATGATATTTACCATGCTTCGTCCTTCTACTGCAACTTTTCTTCCGTACTTATGTGCAGAATTGATGATATGCTGTACACGATCCACGTTCGATGCAAATGTTGCAATGATCATACGTCCTTTTAAATGTTCTGCGAACAGATTGTCCAGACGTTTTCCTACATTCTTCTCTGATGGTGTATAGCCTTGTCGTTCTACATTCGTACTATCTGCCATCAATGCCAGAACTCCCTTACTTCCAAGTTCTGCGAATCTTGCAAGATCGATTGCTTCCCCAAATAATGGCGTATGGTCGATCTTAAAGTCACCTGTATGCACGATCACACCTGCTGGTGTTGTGATCGCAAGTGCTGCTGCATCTGCAATACTGTGATTTGTCTTAATAAATTCTACATTAAAGATTCCAAGTTTTACTTTGTCACCATGTGTCACAACATGGCGCTCCACGTTATTTAAAATACCGTGCTCTTTTAATTTGTTCTCGATCAATGCCATGGTAAGTTTTGTCGCATAGATCGGTACGTTCAATTCCTTCTCGAAATAAGGAATCGCTCCAATATGGTCCTCATGACCATGAGTGATAACCAGTCCACGAATCTTGCTTGCATTGTCCTTTAAATATGTGATATCTGGAATAACTAAATCAATTCCTAACATATCCTCATCTGGGAACGCAAGTCCACAGTCCACGATCAAAATCTGGTTATTGCATTCAAATGCTGTGATGTTCATTCCGATCTGGCCGAGTCCGCCAAGTGGAATGATCTTTACTGAGCTAGGCTTTCTTCTAGGCATTGGTCTTCTTCCCCTTGCCTGATAATTATTCTTATTGTATGATTTCTTGTTATCATTTGCATAATAATTATTTCGTTTTGGTCTTGCCTGCTGTCTTACTTGATTGTCTTTCAACTTTCTTCCTCCATATCTACGTAGGTCTGACAATCCATTGTTTTAAACACTCTTATATATTTTATAAACTCACTTCAAGTCCATCTAACAGTGCGTTAAAAATATCTGAGATCATATCCAGTTCTTTATCGTCCTCAACGATCTCATAGGATACATAGTCATCCTCTAACTGCACTTCTTTCATGATCAATACAACGCTCTCATCTTCACTCGATGCTTCGCAGTCTTCTACCAAAAGGTAAGTCTGACCTGCGATCGTTGTCTGTTCTATGACATTAAATTCGATTTCCTGTCCATCGTCATCCAGAAAAAGAATCTTGCTGTCTTTCTTGCTCATTGTCTGTTCCTCCTATAGGGAATCTAAATATCCCTGTAAAATCATAGACGCCGCGATCTGGTCGATCACTTTCTTTCTGTTTTCGCGTCTTACACCGCTTTCCATCAGAACTTTCTCTGATGCTACTGTTGTCAGTCGCTCATCCCACAAGATCACTTCTAATCCTGTCCGACGCACTAAGGCATCGCGGAAAGATAAAGTATCTTCTCCGCGCTCACCTACTGTATTATTCATATTCTTTGGGAGACCTAAAACAATCTTCTCAACATCATATTCTTTCACAAGTTCTTCGATCCTTGCGTAAGTCTTTCTTAACTTATTCGCATCTTTCCTTGTAATCGTCTCTAATGGCTGTGCTGTAATATGAAGCTCATCACTTAACGCCACTCCGACTGTCTTCGTCCCATAATCTAACCCTAATATCCTTCTCATAATACCACGGTCTCTACTTTAATCTTGTCTCAATATAGTTCTCAAGCAGTGCTTCAATGATATCGTCACGCTCGACTTTATTGATGATGCTTCTTGCATTGTTGTGACTGGTAATGTATGTTGGATCTCCAGACATAATATATCCTACCATCTGATTGACAGGGTTATATCCTTTCTCCTGCAGTGCCTCATATACACGCTCTAAGATCATGTGTACATCCAGTTCCTCTCTAACAACGGAAAAATGTTGTGTTTGATTATTATCCATAATTATCACGTCCCTTTCATTTATTAACCATTTTAATATAAAATGTATGAAATAGCAATGGAAATCATAAAATTTCACATCTGTTTAACACTCTGCCAATACATATCCATCATCTAAGATCTGTCTTAGCTTTACTTTCACGATCTTATTTTCCAATGGTTCTTCACTGTAAAGTGCAACTTTTATATATTCCTTTGTATGCCCTGTATAATAATGATCTTTTCCATGCATCTTTTCTTCGATCAGTACTTCTTTGACCATCCCTAACTGTTTTGTCTCAAATTCCTTCTGGTGTTGTTTTGACATTTCTAATAAGACATTACTTCGTTTTGCCTTAATCTGATCATTGATCTGTGGCTTCATATCTGCTGCCTTCGTTCCCTTTCGAATGGAATATTTGAACACATGCATTTCATAGAGATCGATCTCTTCTAAAAATTTTCTTGTCTCTTCAAATTCTTCTTCTGTCTCTCCTGGAAAACCTACGATAATATCTGTTGTCAATGCTGGATATTGGAAATGTTCACGAATTGCCTTACATTTCTCTCTGATATCTTGTGTTGTATACTTACGGTTCATTCGTTTTAAGACAGAATCACATCCACTCTGCAGGGACAGATGAAAATGTGGGCAAAAACTTTCCATCTTAGAAAGGCGGTCCAATGTATCCTTTGTGATAAATCCAGGTTCCAGAGATCCCAAACGGATTCTCTTAACTTCCGGGATCTTGGCAATCTCTTCTAACAGATCGATCAGTGTAACATCTCCCAAATCTTTTCCATACGATGTAACATGAATTCCTGTGATCACAAATTCCTGACATCCATGTTTTGTCAGATTCGTGATCTCTTCTAACACTTCTTCCATCTTACGGCTTCTGACTCTTCCTCTTGCATAAGGGATAATGCAGTAAGAACAAAACTGATTGCATCCATCTTGTACTTTAATATATGCTCTGGTATGTTCTTTTAACTGTTCTACATGCAAAGATTCATATTCCTGATCATGCGCAATATCAATAACTTCGATCGATTCTGCGGCTGATTCCTTCTCTCCCATATGCTCTTCTAAAATATGGATCAAGTCTTTCTTTTTATTATTCCCAATGATCAAATCAATATTTGTATCTTTTGATAATTCTTCTTTTCCAACTTGAGCATAACATCCAACTGCTACTACAACAACGTCTGGATTCTTCTTCTTTGCGCGGTGAAGCATCTGTCTTGATTTACGTTCTGCCATATTTGTCACAGAACATGTATTCACAATGTAGATATCTGCCGCTTCTTTCGGATCGACCATCGTAACACCTGCTTCCTTAAGCATCCCATACATGGCGTCCGTTTCATATTGATTTACTTTGCAGCCAAGGGTTACGATGGCCGCTCTTTTTCCTTGTAAATTCATACGATTCCTTTCTTGTTGACTTTTATGGCAAATACGAGTACACTATCCTTGTTAATTGGAAGGAGTATTATCCCATGTATGATGCATTGATCAAACTAAATTCCATCAAAGACTTATACTCGTTTGTCGATATCCTTGACAAGCATTCTGGCACGTTTGAGATCGTTGCCAATGACTATGTCGTGGATGCCAAATCACTGATGAGTATGCTAAGCCTCGATCTTTCGAAACCTTTAGAGCTTTCGTTTGATTCTGATGAGGCTTCTGACATACTGTCTCAGCTTCAGCCATTTATTTTACATGAATAATCTCTGTAGAATCAATGGCTTCTTTCATTAAATCATCAATCACATCTTCCAGATGTTCTTCTGATTTCTTAATTCTCTTTAAATTACCCTTTGTAACTGGATGTTTTGCAACAAAGATCGTACAGCAGTCTTCAAATGGCTGAATGGATGTCTCAAATGTTCCGATCTTCTCTGCAATATCTACGATTTCCTGTTTATCCATACCGATACATGGTCTGAATACTGGCATATTACATACTTCATTTGTGATTGCAAGGTTATGGATCGTCTGACTTGCTACCTGTCCGATACTTTCACCAGTGATCAGTGCAAGGCTTCCACCTTCATTTGCAAAATGTTCTGCGATCTTCATCATATATCTTCTCATGATGATCGTTAATTCTTCATGAGGGCATTTCTCATAGATTGCTAACTGAATGTCTGTAAAGTTTACAACATGTAAATTAATCGGTCCTGCATATTTTGCAACGATCTTCGCAAGATCTATAACCTTCTGTTTTGCTCTCTCGCTTGTGTATGGTGGTGCATGGAAATATGTTGCATCGATGTGTACTCCACGTTTTGCGATCATATATCCTGCAACTGGACTGTCGATTCCTCCGGATAATAAAAGCATCGCTTTTCCATTGGTTCCGACTGGCATTCCACCTGGTCCTTTGATTTCCTGAGAATAGATATAGATATATTTTCTCACTTCGATATTCACCATTACCTGTGGATGGTGCACATCTACTTTGATCCCTTCAAATGCATCTAGTAACTGCCCACCGATTTCCATATTGATCGCCATGGAATCAAGAGGGAACTGTTTATCTCCTCTTCTTGCATGAACCTTGAATGTAAAATCCTTGACTGGATACTGTTCATCAATAAATTTGATAACTGTCTCTGTCAAATGTTCCATATCTTTGTTTTCTTCGATGACCATTGGACAGATTCCAACGATTCCAAAGACTCTCTGCAGTGCTTCCACAGCTTCATCATAATCGAACTCATCCTGTGCTTCGACAAACATACGTCCAGATTCTTTTCTTACTTTAAAATCCCCAACGGGTGCCATTGCATGGCGGATCTGTTTCATTAATGCGTCTTCAAACATATAACGGTTCTTACCTTTGATGGCAATCTCACCGTATTTGATCAAAAATGCGGTTACTTTCATAGTATTCTCCTTTATTTTCTTACTGTTTCTTTTCTTGTGGTCTTTATTTTCTTACAAATCTTCGAAGCATTGGTACTAATTCTTTTAATGCTTTGATCGTTTCATCAACTTCTTCTTTTGTATTCTCAATTGAGAAACTGAAACGAAGTGTTCCATCTTTAAATTCATCACTTAATGCGATCGCATTTAATGTTCCACTGACTGCCTGTTTTTTGTTCGATGAACATGCGGATCCTGAAGATACATAGATTTCTCTGTCTTCCAAAGCATGTAACAGTACTTCACTTCTTAACTTCTTAAAGCTGATACTTGCCACGTGTGGTGCTTTTCCAGAATTGTCTTTGATATCCTCAATCTCTTTGATCCTTTCCTGAAAATATTCTTTGACTTCACGGATCTTCTCAGCATTTTCATAGTTTTTACCGATCATCTTTTCACATGCGACAGCTAATCCTACGATTCCTGGTACATTTTCCGTTCCAGAACGCATTCCTTTCTGCTGTCCGCCTCCGAAAATGATCGGAGAGATCTTCGTTCCTTCCTTGATATATAAAAATCCGATTCCTTTTGGTCCATGGATCTTATGACCACTTGTGGATAATAAGTCAATTCCCATATTCTTTGGAACGATCGGAAGTTTTCCATATGCCTGAATCGCATCGACATGGAAAATCGTATTCGGATTCTTTGCTTTGATGATCTTTGCGATCTCTTCAATTGGTTCAATGGCTCCAATCTCGTTATTTACCATCATGCAGGATACAAGGATCGTATCTTCTCGGATACTTTCTTCTAACTGATCAAGATCTACGATTCCTTCTGAATCTACATCAAGATATGTCACTTCATATCCTTCTTCTTCTAGATGATACATTGGTTCATATACAGAAGCATGTTCTACCTTTGTCGTAATAATGTGCTTTCCTTTGCGGCGATTTGCCATTGCTGTTCCAATGATCGCTGTATTGTTTGATTCTGTTCCCCCAGATGTAAATAAGATTTCTTTGGGTTTTGCTCTTAATGTCTTCGCAATTAATTCTTGTGCAGCTTTTACTTTATTCTCTGCTTCAATACCTTTCATATGTTTTGCAGATGGATTCCCATATGTGACTTGCATTGCATCCTGCATTGCTTCTACAACTTCTGGAAATACGCAGGTTGTCGCTGCATTATCAAAATAAATCATGTCGCTTTCTCCCTCTATTCTTCTATCGTAAACATCAAAATAGATAAAACTGTCATTCCTGCTGTCTCAGTTCTTAAGATACGCTTTCCAAGGCTCATTGTCTGACCGCCTGCTGCCTTAAGCTGTTCGATCTCTTCCTTTTCAAAGCCGCCTTCTGGTCCGATGATGATCCCGATCGATTTCTTCCCTTTTGCCTGGCTGATCAGTTCTTTGGATGCCTGCATTCCTTTTGCCTCTTCATATGGAACAAGCATGAATTCTATATCTTGTACTTCTTCTAAAATATCTTTGAAATTTCTCACTTCACGAACTTCTGGAATGATCCCTCGTTTTGCCTGTTTTGCTGCGCTTAATGCAATCGTATTCCAACGACTTACCTTCTTTGCTGCCTTCTTCGCATCAAGTTTCACAACACAACGTTTCATGGCAACTGGAACGATCTCTGCCACCCCAAGTTCCACCGCTTTTTGAACGATCATCTCCATCTTATCGCCTTTTGGCAGTCCCTGATACAGCGTGATCTTTACTGGGAGTTCTGTTTCCATGCCATGAACATCTTCGATCTTCGCAAGGATCGTATCGTCCGTCCATTCCAAAAGACTGCATTCATATTCTAAATCTGATCCGTTACTTAAATAAACTTTATCTCCTGTTTTCATGCGGAGAACGTTCTTAATATGATTGACATCACTTCCACAAATCTCGATCATTCCGTCATGAATCTGTTCTTCTTTTATAAAAAAACGGTACATCTCTTACCTCATCTTCGCTGTCATAGAAACCCAGTCTTTCATTCTTCTTGTCTCAATGACATCAAATCCATATGCATTTAATTTGTCTGCGATTTCTTTTTCTTTTGTATCAATGATACCAGAGATTACAAAAACACCATCTTCTGCCAAAAACTGATCTACGATCTCGATCAGTGGTGAGATAACATCTGCTAAAATATTAGCAACAACAACCGGATAACATTTTGATCCTAAGGATGCTGCAAACTCTTTATCATCTAAAACATTTCCCTGATATACTTCAAACTGATCTTTGCTGATATGGTTTACTTCAAAGTTCTCCTCAGAAGCTGAGATCGCATGTGGATCGATATCTGTAAGAACCGCATGCCCTGCCCCAAGTTTCAGTCCGATGATCGACAAAATTCCACTTCCGCATCCAACATCCAAAATCTTTGTATCTTCCTTAATATATGGTTTCATTCCTTCAATACAAAGTTTTGTTGTCTCATGAGAACCTGTTCCAAATGCTGTTCCCGGATCGATCTCTACAACAATCATATCTTCTGTCTGATCTTCTAATGTCTCCCATGTTGGTTTGATCACGATCTGTTCATCCAGACGAATCGGTTTAAAGAATTTCTTCCAGTTATTGACCCAGTCTTCTTCTTTCGTCTTATCAAATGAAATTGTTCCAGCACCGATATCCATAAATCCACGAAGTCTTTCAAGCATTGCCTGAATCTGCATTGTAATGTGCTCTAAATTTTCATTCTCATCAAAATAACAGCTGATCTTTGCTTTTCCATCGTCTGGTGCGATATCATCTGGCAATAGATCCACATACATGACTTTCATCTCTTCTTCTGTCAATGATACATGGTCTTCAACTTCCACACCAGTTGCACCAAGTTCTGTAAGTTCATAACTGATCATGTCTTCTGCTGATGTCAATGTATCAATTGTAATTTTATTCCATCCCATGACACTGTATTTCCTTTCTCTTTCTATCTTATATTTTTATTTCGTATTCATAACATATCAATTAATTAGTGTATCATACAAAAAGCTGGAATACAAGAAAAAAGAGAATCCCGTCGTCTTTCGGAACTCTCTTTCATCGCTATCTTCTTAATACGCAAACTGTATTTATGATGAATTTATGCTTCTAAGATCTTTCCATCAATGGAAATTGTGTGAACCTGCCATGGAAGGAATTTGCCGGAATCCTGAATCGCTTTCTTCGCCGCATTTTCCAGCCCGCCACAACAAGGAACTTCCATTCTAACGATCGTTACACTCTTAATGTCATTGTTCGCAATGATCTGTGTCAGTTTCTCACTGTAATCTCCTTCATCAAGTTTTGGACAGCCGATCAATGTCACTTTATTTTTGATAAATTTCTGATGAAAATTTCCATAAGCATAAGCTGTACAATCTGCCGCGATCAATAGATTCGCATCCTTAAAATATGGGGCATTAACAGGTACTAATTTAATCTGCACCGGCCACTGAGACAGCTGAGAAGATACAGTTGCTGTCTGCTCTGTCGCTACCTCTTCTGCCTTATGATCCATGATCTTCATTCTTGTTCCAGGGCACCCGTGGAATACCGGCTTTTCTTCTATTTTATCTTTTGCTGTCATTTCAGCTTTCTTCTTCATGTTTGCTTCTACCGCTTCTCTGTCATACGCAGCTGCCTCACGCTCTACGAAACTGATCGCTCCTGTTGGACAATTTGGCAGACAGTCTCCTAAGCCGTCACAATAATCATCTCTTAATAATTTTGCCTTTCCATCAACTATCCCGATCGCATCTTCGTGACATGCATCTGCACACAGTCCACATCCATTACATTTATCTTCATCAATTTCAATAATTCTACGAATCATATCTATTCTCCTTTTCTTGATCTCATATTCTTTACTGTATCGTTAGTATAATAGATATGATTTGGGAAATCCGTTGTTTTTACAACATTTTTAAAATTTTTTTAAAAATTGAAAAAGCAGAAGGCACTCCATAAACCTTCTGCTCTTTCGGTTGTTTATTATTCGAATATGCCAACAAAGACATGTTCTTCCTGACTATCCGACGAAACAACACTCCATATTCTCTTCGTAAAATCTGTTATACATCTGTCGCATCAAAGGAATCAGTTTATAAAGTGGTTCCGTCTTACGATGGTTAACTTCATCTTTGATCATCTCTTTGATGATCGCTTCTTTTACCTCTCTTAGAGTACCATATACTCCAACTTTTTCCAATACTTTTTTGCAATTTTCTTTATTCTTTGCGCGTTTTAGTAATACAAAATCTCCATAATATTTTTTTATATAATAATTTTCTTTCATTCTTATCATTTTAAAGTTCTCCTTTTCACATACTGTGTTTAAAATCATTGAACGATTTCAAAAACTTTCTTGAACTGATTATTGGCATTATACTCCTTTTGTATACAGTATATGTTGCAAAAGAATTACTTTTTATTTAAGTTTTTCTTAATTTTTAATATATAGATTTCTATTATATCCTTATAGATATTTTTAAACTTGTATGTTGTATACAGTACTCGTCCATTTTTGACACTTTACAACCTACTTTCTTTCTAGTTATAATATATTATAAGTGTCACTAGTATAAATTCCGTTTGTTTCTACACAAATAAACAATTTATATTCAATGACGAACCAAACAACAAGAACGGATTAAAACATATAGAAAGGACACAATTTATGAAATACAAACTAATCGCCGTTGACTTAGATGGAACTCTTTATAACGACCAACTCAAAATTACTTCTGATACTTTAAATACCATGATTAAAGCTCAGGAAATGGGTATCCGCATTGCTCTTGCTTCTGGTCGTCCTCTCCCTGGTCTTTTTCATGCCAGAGATTTATTGAAACTAAATGAACATCATGGAATGCTCGTTGCTTACAATGGCGGAAAGGTTGTAGATACTACTACAAATGAAGTTTTATATGATAAGTACATCCCAGATGATCTCGCAATGGAGCTTTTAGAACATTTGAAAGATTATCCTGTAAATCCGATCATTGATGATGGGAAAGTTCTTTATGTCACAGACAAGAATGGATATCGCGTCAAAGAAGAGGCATTGAATGATTCTATGGAGTATGTTGAGGTTCCTTCCTTGACAGAACATCTTGATTTTCATTTAAATAAGATCCTTACTGCTGTCGATCCTCAAAAAACTTATGATGTTTTAGAAACGATCGGAATGCCATTTAGAGATCAGGTCACTTTTGTCCGTACTGCTCCTTATTATATTGAAGCAATTCCTGTGGGTACCAGCAAAGCTTCTGGTCTTTCCAATGTATGCAAAGGTCTTGGCATTGATTCATCTGAGGTCATTGCTTTTGGTGATGCAGAAAATGATCTGGAAATGATCCAGTTTGCAGGTCATGGTGTCGCTATGGGAAATGCATGCGATGCTTTAAAAGATGCTGCTGATGAAGTAACACTTACAAATAATGAAGATGGTATCGCACATACTTTAAATCATTTACTGGGCTGCCGTTAACGACAGCCCTCTCCAGCACCTGTTTCTCACAGGCATACCTCACTTCAACACAATCAGTCACCCATTAGAAACGTGTATCACAAACAGTTTTTTGTCATAGAACCACAATCACAACACAAATCATCAATATAATTGCTGTTATAAACAAGAATAAATTCTTTTTAGATACGTTGTTTCGATATTGGGTATACTGTTCACATAAAATTCCAATTCCGAAAACCAACAATAGAAAACTCTCTAAAATCCTAAACATTCCATAAACTCCTTCTAAAATTTACATTGCGATTTAATGGTATCTATTCCAAGTATAATTTCACACAGATTTTTAAATGAGCCTCCTATATGCCGAGCATACTTCTTCGCATCACCTGCGGCATAAGCCAACACAACCAATTTTGCAGCCTTTTTAACTCCGCCTAGGGTCTTAATGTATTTTACTACTTTTGCAACTTTCGCTGCCGCAATAACTGTACCCGCAACGATCAAACCGATTGCAGCTGCACATTTTGCAATTTTCCATGCAGATGGATCTGCAATAACAGGAAATGTCGTTTTTTCATCAAAATTAACAACCTGTGTTAAAATATTTTCGTTGACAACATAGTAGGTATCCACATCATTCCCATTTGCATCAACAGCCCATGCTGCATCAATAACTGTATCTATTACGTTATCTTTATTAACAATGTAAACTTCACCTGTATCATAATCATTTTCATTTACCGCTTCATTGTCAATTATATCACAATAATAATCTTTTGCAGTTATCAATGAATATCCCTCTGGTAGATCATAAGCAAAAGTATATTCTTTAGATGCTGTAGATTCATTAATAGTAATAAGTGTCCTTACTCCCTCAAAAGAAACATTACCAGTTTCATCTTTTAGCGGTTGCACACCTATTGTTACTGCATCATCTTCTTTACCATATATCATTGTTCCATTCTTAGTCAATATCCCATCATCATCACTAGCCTCAATGGGCAACTTCATCTCAATGGTCGCCCTATATATACCCATTCCGTAGAATGACTCGCAAGAATTTCATCTAAGTCTACTTTTGTTATTTCTTTGATATTTTTTGAGTCTGACGATTGTATTTTGATTTTTGAATTACTAGTAACCAAACATGCAATCATAAAAAGTACCCTCCTTTAATAAGAGAATATCATAATTCTGCATATTTTCCACTATAACTCCGTCAACGGTCGATTTTAAATTTAATATTACCTTTGTAGATACTTCTTCTCCATTACCTTCTAGAGAAAATCTTCCATTATTTCGACACACTATTTCACGCACATTTCTAAGTCCTATACCATGATTTTTTTATCCTGTTTTTTGGTCATTATGTTTTTTCATAATCCTCTATAAGCACAGTTGAACTATTTCTGATAGTAATCATCAAATAAACCTTTCCCGTCTTTATCTCAATTTTTATATATGGGTTTGTGCATGAATATGCTCTAAATTTCGAAATTCTACAACTGGTCCCGTTTTGAAATGATATCCACTGGACTCAAAAGAATCTGTCATATCAGACATTATATCTATAATTTTAAGATCATTTTCATTTTCTGGTAAAAGCAGATATTGTTCTGATCCTTTAAACTTAATTTGATCTGCTGCTGCCCAAAAACTGTTTCCTATATCTAAAGTTCCGTCTTTAAGAATATTAATTTTAATTTTCTCATTTTGAATCTGTCCTTTTTCTCCATATAAGATCATTGTCTCCTGAAGAACTTTCTCTCCCTGAAAAACTTCATCACGACTTGAAAAAAGGTCGATTTCTTTTATGTTCAATTCTTTTTGTAAGAAATTCCTTACTTTTGTAAAATATTTTCCAGAAGTCCATGAACGAGGAGTAATAAAAATGTACTGTCCATTATCGCATAACAATTCAATTGCTTTCGCCATAAACAATCCATACAGATTAGGCTGTCCATATACATATGTCTTCATTGCCGTTGCTTCTACAGAATCTTTTCTTACTTTCATATATGGAGGATTGCATATGACAATATCGTATAAATAGGAGGATTCCCATAATATGAAGTTTTGATCAACATAATGAATGAAACATTCTGCATGATATGATTCACAGATTTGCCTAATTTTAGTAATTGTATATTCTAAGACTGGCAAAATCTCTTTATCTGTTTCAATCAGTGTAATATCAAGCCGTTTATACCCACTTCTTAGTAATTTATCAATCACAGCAAAAGATAAAATGCCGTTTCCTGCTCCTGGATCTAATACCCTTATCCATTGATTCTTCGGATATTCACTTTCTACAGCAGCCATTCTCATTGAAACCTCTGCCGGTGTAAAAAACTGTCCTTTTTTCTTTCGGATTTCCTTTTGTGTTGTATCTTTATATTCATTTGTGTACATTTCGATTGTACGCAACATTATCAATAGACTCCTTTATATCATTGCAATAAAAGAGTCACACTGCCATAACATTTGGGAATGTGACTGTTTTTATTGGTTATTTGTTTCAATCCACGGTTGGTAATTTCACAGAGTCCAACATGTCGGAAATACCGACGTTGCTTGACCTTATGTCCGTAGGGGATACCGATTTCTCTCCGCCCGCTACTGCCGTTTCATTTCTTTTTGATAATTCCTCTCCTACCTATGTTTACACCTAGAAGTAAGAGATTCCTTATTATTTGTTTGTTAAATAAACGTATAAATTATCAGATGAACCATAATCAGTTCATTTACAGTTTATCATTAATTTTATTTTTGTGCAATAAAATTAATCTCTTTGCACCAAAAGAATATTTTTTTAAAAATCCCACAGCCAAAAGACTGCGGGATCATCCTTCTTACTCTTTCCACAAAATGAGAAGGCTCCTATAAGTTTTAATGTCTGTTCCAGTAACCGTGAATCGGTCTGATTACTGATCCGAAGAACAGCCTGTCCGATCTGAAGTTCCATTGAAGACTATTCATAAAGATCGGTTGACTGGTCTGGAATGCTCTCCATTTTTACAATTTCCTGATGGATCGCCTGAAACCTGTCTTTTTCTGCTAGTTCTGGAAATTCACAAGCCTGCTTGCGAAAACGACAGACCTAGTAAAAAAAGTCCCTGGATTGATGTCATGTTCCAGACACCACTGGTGATCAGAAAGTCCGCTCTGTCTGCATTCCATCATGATCTCATACTGTTCCTGTTCGGTACGTCTTTTTGTTCTCATTGTACTCCTCCACAATTCTTAATTCCCTCTTCTTCTTTTCTCCTTTCTTCTTCACTTTTTACTTTCTCAATTGGTATTTTCAAAATGATAACGTTGCTATTTTCTTCAAGTATTTTTAATATCTCTCTATATTTTATTATCACTAATTGACTCATACAAAAATCACATTTTTCTTCATATTCCATAAAACTACAATTCTTCTAGTATTTTAAAAACCAATAATGCACATGTATAGATTCTTTGAACTGCCTGATCACTGTCTTTTAGCAGATTCCTGTAATCCTTGATCTCTTTGACTTTTCCATAGGCATCATAAGTGTAACTTCTGTGACTTCGTAAGGTCTCAAGGAATGCTTAAGAAATTTTAAGATTCTGTGATACCTATAGAAAATAATAATTATCCTTATTTACTTTCATTTTTTTTATAATAAAACAATTCGGATATTCTTTAAATCCTGGAAGTGTTGATCTATATTTTTTCATTACACTTCGTGCTTTTTTCCAACTTCCAAAATAACCAATCATAAGTAAACTACCCTCATCTTCATATGTCAGTTGATATATATACATATTTAACCACCTCACTCCCTAAAAATATTTTTCCATCCAAAGTTTTCAATTTCATATTTTTGGTTTAAAAATTTCAACATATCTTCATATTTATTTATTTTATATAGAATCTTTCTTTGTTGTTTATCTAAACAATACATTTGTCCATTCTCAGTATTTTTTAAACACAAAAATTTTTCATGATCATAATAATAATCCATTTTTCCATTATACACTTTTATATTTTCTCCATATTTTACTTCTATATCATGATTTTCTGGATTATATTCTTCTTCTTTTTCGATCATATAATTATTTAAAAGTTTTATTATAAAATATGATTTTGTTGCTCTCCAAAAACCTTCATTCCACTCTGCTTCATTGATTTTATATTCATTAATTTCCAAAAATTCCTCTTTTCCTTTAAATCTTGGTTGTTGTGAAAATTTTTTCTTTCCTATTTCTGCCTTTTTATATGATGAATATACCGCAATAATTATTTCATCATTGTTTTCTGAATTATCCTCATAATACGAGAATTTCAACTCATAAATCATGAATATATTTGCACCTCCATTTATATTTTTACTGTATCAATTATCGTCCTCTATCTCCCCACTTTCTCAATTCACTATATTCCTTTCCTTGCTTTCCTTTTCTTGTCCATTTTCCTTTTCCATAATGTTCATTCATTTTCCTAATTGCATACTCATTTCCACTTTCCCCTTTTTTTGGTCTAGATCCATGTGCCCAACTTGGAATATCTGTCGCTCTTTCTTTTTTACTTTTTTTGATTCTTTCTTCTTTTTAGTATTACTTTTTTTCTTACTTTTACTATATATTATCCTATCCACTACTCCTGCTGTAAGCCATACAGATACTTTTGTTTTAGAAATAATTTTTCTTCCTGCATATTTTGTTTTTGAACTATGATTTTTCCATGATGAATATGACACATAAGCTACCGCACCTCCAACAAGTACTAATTTTATAACTGTATACATTGCTGCCGCAAAATGCCCACTAGGATCCACATAATTCACCGGATTATTCGCACAATACACATACAAATGTCCAGTCTCAGGGTTCATTATCTCGCCGCGATAACTATCCTCTGTCATAAACCTACCATCTTCCGGATTATAATACCGTGCATTCAGATAGTACAACCCCATACTCTAATCATAAATTCCGCCAGTATAACATACTTCATTTTTCGCCTGATCATTACCCTGGATCGTTGTCTCTCCAAAATCCGTATACTGGTATGTTGCATCAGCACTTCCATCTTCTTTTACAAGACTGCTTGTACTTTCCTGGATATCTTTGTTGTAAAGATAATATTGTGTTGCATTCTGTTGAAATCTTTCTGTTGCGAGGACATTTCCATCGGTTCCAATCAGATTCTGTGAGTTTTGCTCTCCATTCGCATCTGTCGTGTAAGCCACAACTCCATTCTGATAATAATAGTTAGTCGTCTCATCTCCATCGACCTTCTGGATCCGCTGTCCTTCTCCATTGTAGATGTTCTGCTGGATCACCGCTGTCTTTCCGTCTTTCGTCACGGACACCTGACTTAATCTGTTTTCCGCATCATACACATAAGTCTGATCTTCTCCAGTCTTTGTGTTCTTTACATCTGTCTGATTTCCATTCGCATCGTAATCATACTGACGGACTTCTTCTACCGCAGTTCCTTTTTTTTCGTGGATGTCTTTAACTGATCCAGTCCGTTATAAGTATACGATGTTGTCGTTGTTCCATCATCTTCTTTGAGCCGGTTTCCAACATTATCATAGGTATATGTGATTGTTTTTGTCTGGTCATTTTTCTTATAATCGGTTGTCACTGTTTTGACCAATCTTCCAAACGTATCATAGGTATAACTTCTGAGGACTTTCTCTGTTGTCTGCCCCTTGGAATGCAGTTCTCCTTTGATCTCCTGCAGCCATCCGTTCTCATCATAAATATAAGACAATGCCTGAATTCCATCTTGGGTGGTCGGATAGGATACCTTACTGAGATTTCCATCCTCATTATAAGTATACTGGATCTAATGAGATTTGATATCATCTGTCGTTGGCTGAGCATTCTGACTGATCTTGCAAATGACTTCGTAATGTCCAGGGAGCTTAAGTTCCTTTTTTATTCTCGATTAAATTTTTGTATATATTTTTTTATCTTCTTTGTTCCTCTCCTTAATGTTGATCTTCTATCTATCATTATTATTATTACAAAACTTATCATAAACAGAACAAAATCTGTCACTTTGATCCATCCCATGCATAAAAACAACACATATAACGTTCCAAAAATCAATATGCCTGGTGCTGGAATTTCCTTTATATATTCTATTTTTTCAAGCTTCGTACAACCTTTTAACTCACTATTTTCAAGTTTTCCATCAAACATAACAACTTCATTTATATTAAATGGATTTTTTTCATATATATATTATTTTCACTATATCTTCTTCAACAAATCCTTTAAACACTGTAATTTCTGATTCATCTATATCTGGTGTTATATAATGTCCATGTAAATAGTCTTCTTTATCATTAATTAATTCTAAATCTTCTTGTATTAATTTTATCCATTTTTCTGTATTTTTTATATGTACTTCTATTTTTTGCATCTTCATAATATTATCCTAATTAACAAATTTTAACTTCGTAAGGTCCCAAGGACCTTACGATTCCTTCGGGTACATTGGTCTACTTAATTTATTTTATAAGATTTAATTAGTTTGTATAATGATTCCGTATACTCATGATTACCATTTTCTATATTTTTTCTATATTGTTGTATATATTTTTCTACTGTATTTCCTTTATTATCTTTTAAACTAATATCTGCCCCTTTTTCAATCAATAATCTTATGATTCTATATTGTTTTCTTGTATTTATTCCCGGTTCTTCCTCATAATTTTCTGAGTAACAAGCTGCCATTATTGCTGTTATACCTTTCTCATTTTTTTGATTTACATCCGCTCCGTTTTTTAAGAGTATTTGCACTAAGTCATAATTATTTTTTGTTACTGCTACTACTAATGCATTTTTATCTGGATCTGCACCTTTATTTAATAAATATTTTATCATCTTATTACAATCTTGTTGCCCGAAATAATAAATATATTCTGATAGAAGTTCATGTCCCTCTTTATTTAAATTTGCTCCATTTTTTACTAACATTTTTATAAACCGATCAGGATACGACATTGACATTAATGCTGTTTCTAATGGTGTTGTATTATTTTTTTTATCTATCTCATTCACATTTTCTCCAAATAACACTTTTATTCTAGCAAAAACATAATTACCTGTTATTATATCATATTGTAAACTTCCTTTTCGATAATACTCGGTTACCATACTAGATTCTCGTTCTTTATATTGTAATATCCATGGCATATTAAAATACAAATAATAACCAATCAATAAAAATATTATTACTATCAGCAATTTCAAAATATTTTTCACAATCATTAACCTCCACACACCTGATATAATTAGCTGATTAATCCAAGTTACTCAAACTTTGCCACTTCTTCCATTCTTTTTTGCATATCTATTCCTGTAATTCTTGATCTCTTTGACTTTTCCATACGCATCATAAGTATAACTTCTGAGGACTTTCTCTGTTGTCTGTCCCTTGGAATGCAGTTCTCCTTCGATCTCCTGCAGCCATCCGTTTTCATCATAAATATAAGATAATGACTGGATTCCATCTTTGGTTGTCGGATAGGATACCTTACTGAGATTTCCATCCTCATTATAAGTATACTGGATCTGATGTGCCTTGATATCATCTGCCGTTGGCTGAGTACTCTGACTGATTTCCGTAAGGTCTCAGGGAGCTTAAGTTTTTGCACTGTGAGGTTCCTGTTTTTGTCTATTGACATTATTTATGAATTACAGAAATGCTTAAGATTCTATAAATACATTCTCATTAAAATATTGCATAATTTTTTCTGTTTCATCTTTAAATGTTTTATAAAAACTAAAATCACAAAAAATTACAAAAATTATAATATACAATCCCCAATACCTATTATTTGTAGTAATCATAAGTATAAGAAGCGAACTAATAATCAGTAGTATATTTGTTATTATTATTATAAGCTCAGCTTCAAAATATAACGAATATCTCATTGTCATTATAGTATTTTCACCATTAGAATACATCTTAATTTTTAATTTTTATTTTTGGAATAAATCCCCTATTTTTAATATATTTACAATTCATCATTTGTGACTAAAAATCAAGATTCCGAGATTTTGTAAAATTATTTACTTCTACACATTCTTATTTTTTTGTTTTTTGATACAGCAACTTTTACAAACATGTTTCCCAGAAAATATATTAAAAAACTATTTACTTTCTTTTTAATAATTGTATATCTTCTTCATCTACTCCCAAAAATGAAATAGTGTCTATATTTTCTTTTTTTAATATTGCCTCTCCATCATCCTCTCCGTATTCTGTTAATTTTGA
>ENA-OQKO01000053-OQKO01000053.1-human-gut-metagenome-genome-assembly--contig:-NODE-53-length-137704-cov-8.626704_pt1 | contig 137704 bp, 115 predicted proteins | sample MGYA00242777_ERZ504796 | MGnify/ENA primary metagenome ERZ504796 (study PRJEB26092, sample SAMD00036404) | human gut metagenome | host: Homo sapiens | study: EMG produced TPA metagenomics assembly of... | reverse complement strand
CATCGTGGGGTAAGGGGATGGTGGCTACATATTGATGTTGTGCTGTTGCTTTTTACTGAAAGCTGCTACTAACGACTCATAAATCTACCCTTAATCGTGTATTGGATGATAGTTGCGGATTTTAGGAAGTATAAATTTAATGAAAGGAAAAAGCATGAATTCACATCAAAATCCATTCGCAGGAAACACCCCACAGGATGTAACTGAAAGACAAGGCGAAAATGCCATTTTCATTGTTTACAAATTAAATCAATCTCCTGATTCCGTTGAGAAAGTAAAAGATGTATGTGCCAATTTCTCGGCATTAATACGTAGTATGCGTAACCGTTTCCCCGATGCACAGTTCAGTAGCACGATAAGCTTTGGTGCAGACGTATGGGACCGTATTTTCCCAGGCAAAGGTAGGCCCAAAGAACTGGAAGTTTTTAAGGAAATCAAGGGAAGTAAACAAATAGCAGTATCTACCCCTGGTGATATATTGTTTCATATCCGCGCTAAGCAAATGGGGTTATGTTACGAGTTTGCCTCTATTATTGATGAAAAGCTGAAAGGCGCTGTTGAAGCTATTGATGAAACTCATGGTTTTAGATATATGGATGGCAAAGCAATCATTGGGTTCGTAGATGGAACAGAATCTCCGGCTGTAGACGAAAATCCTTATCACTTTGCCGTAGTTGGTGAAGAAGATCCTGATTTTGCCGGTGGAAGTTATGTATTTGTGCAGAAATATATTCATGACATGGATGCCTGGAATGCCCTTTCGGTAGAAGAACAGGAAAAAGTGATAGGCCGACGTAAATTCAATGATGTAGAGTTATCAGATGAAGAAAAGCCGGCTAATGCTCACAATGCAGTTGCTAATATTGGTGATGATCTTAAAATAGTACGTGCCAATATGCCATTTGCAAATACAGCAAAAAGAGAATATGGAACCTATTTTATAGGTTATGCAAGCACATTCAGTACTACGCGTCAGATGCTGGAAAGTATGTTTATTGGAAATCCGGTAGGTAACACCGATCGTTTATTGGATTTCAGTACTGCAATTACAGGAACTCTGTTCTTTGCACCGTCCTATGATTTTCTTGGAGAAGAGTAGTAACAAGAAGACATAAAAAAAGGCTATCTATCCCAGACAGCCAATCTTTTGTTAACCTTAAATCTAATACTATGAAAAACACATTGCAAATGTACGACTTTTCTTGATTTCTCCAAATTTCAGAGTCATTTCACTGCATTTTACAACAAGGTTTAATAGTTGCATCCACCTTGTTAACAGTTTGCCAAGAAAAAGACGGAAATAACGCTATATTTTAAACAGGAATTAAGAATAATACAAAACAGAGAGGCTTTGACCTCTCTGTTTGTTTACAAAATAGATTGGTATAAGAAAAAAACTACTCAGTTACAGGTCTCTGCATACAATATGCAGAAGACCCGTCATGGTAATAGTTATCCTTTACAGAAGTACATTTAAATCCATTTTTTTCATATAAATAAATGGCAGGAAAATTAGAAACATTCACTTCTAAAATTATCTTCTTCAAGCTTTCTTTTAGAGCAATAACTATTATCTGATCTATTAATAATTGCCCCACTCTTCTGCCGCGAAAATCAGGATGAATAGCTATCGAGTAGATACGCAAACTACAGGCACGTTGATTTATCAATGCACTAAAATATCCCCCTACCCTTTGCTGATATTCTGCCACATAAAAGTATCCTTTTGCTTGGGAAATAAGATAAGCAAATTGCCGTTTTGAAAAACTATCCAAATCAAAACATATCTGTTCTATTTCCATAATCGACGGAATATCATTAATTACCGCCGGACGGAGTATAAATCTCGGTTCCATACAGATTAGAAACGTCTGATATCCAGTATACGCCAGAAGTTATTCAACAACCGGTAGTAAAGTTCATCTCCCAGAATCGCATCTTCCAATCCATGGTCAATGCTGGGATTATCATTAATCTCAATAACAATAGCACGGTCATTTACCATTTTCAAGTCTACTCCATACAATCCCTTCCCAATAAAAGAAGCTGCACGCAACGCTGTATCCAGAACCTTACGCGGCACTTGATAAATAGGAATCGTCTCTACCAGTCCGCAACGGCTTCGTCCGGAAGCATAGTGACAATAGATTTGCCAATGTCCTTTAGCCATATAGTATTTACATGCATACAAAGGTTCCCCGTTCAAAATACCGATACGCCAATCGAAATCTGTCGGAGTGAACTCTTGGGCCAACAGAATGGACGATTTATCAAACAAGACTTTCAGAGCTTCATCCAGTTCTTCTTTATTATTCACCTTCTTCATTCCAATGGAGAAAGAACCATCCGGAATTTTCAAAATAAAAGGACTACCAAGCTGTTCAGTAATCTCCTCATAGGAATTGACGTTCGATTTAAACAGCAGCATGGAGAGTGGCGCTGGAATCTTTTCTTTTTCAAATAATTCTTTTAAATAAACCTTATTAGTACAGCGGATAATAGATTGCGGATCATCAATAACAGCCAGTCCGTTTTGTGTAGCCAATTGAGAAAGACGGAATGTATAATGATTCAATGAAGTCGTGGTACGAATAAATAAGGCATCAAATTCCATCAGCCGTGTAGCGTCTTCTTCTGTCAGTAGTTCGGCATGGATATCCATTTTTTTAGCCAACTCAAGTAACTTGTGAAGTGCTTTTTTATCACTTGGAGGGAATTTTTCATTCGGGTCATAGAGTATAGCCAAATTATACCGTGCAGATTTTGAAGCCTGAGGGTTACGCCATACCTTTCTGTTAAACAAGTCCAAGGCATTGGCAAAATAATCTTCTTCCTCATTATTCAATGAACTTAATGGTAAGAACTGAATATTTTCTATCTGGTTTTTATGCCGCGTATTCAGCGTAACTCGCAATAAAGGGGCCGGATAGTTTTCAAAGATGAAGCGGGCAATACGCTCCAACCCTTTCTCTTTACACGTACCGAAGTATACATTCAAATACCAAAGATCATCAGTTATATCATTTTTCTGAATCCACTGGTAACAGAGTTTCTGAAGACTGCTATCCATACGGATACCTGTACCTGCTTCCACCTTATTAATAATATCAACTCCGGGAATGACTTTATGCCCCCTCGTCTGGGCTAATAGTGAGCAATAATAGCCTTCGGAGTTATAGCTATAATCATTACTCAGGTTAATTACCAACTTACGATCCTTTCCTGATGATTTATACTTCAGGTAGTCGGATACGGTTAAAATGCTGTTTGTTTTGGAATATGGCTTCCAATCATCCAAGCTGTCTACAAGGATCAATACATTATTCATTTTGTCTCTTTAAAAAAGTGCCCGAAAGTAGTGAATTAAATAATACGTGATATCACAGACTCAATAATTATTTTATAGAGTCAAAAAGTTACAAACAAAAGCTTCTTCAGGTTGTTTCTATTAGCAACTAAAAACAGTCCCTGATTATGAAAAAGTTTAAATTCAATTTATTGGCAGGCTTGTTATTTCTGATATCTGCATCCGTATGTGCACAAAATGCTCCGGAAAAAGTACAAGAAGCTTTCAAAAAGATGTATCCAAAAGTGACCACCGTGGAATGGGAGCATAAAGGTGATTACCACATTGTCGGATTTGTTTCAGATAGTCATGATATGAACGTCTGGTTTGGTAACAATGCCCGATGGATAATGACAGAGACAAATGTAGAAAGCCTGGAAGAAGTCCCTGCTCCCATAGCTAAAGCATTCATGCAGACAGAGACACCTCCCATACAAATCAGATATATAAAGATTATTACCTTTCCTAAAATGCCTACCGTAGTAATCATTGATATAGAAGAATATAATTCTAACAGAGAAATTCAGCTTTTCTATGCTCCTGACGGTAAACTACTACAGAGTCTTGATGTATCCGGTGGTGATGGAGAAATCTATCCCGAATTATTTGGGTAATATAAAATTCTTACCAAATAGAAAACAATTGCACAAAACAGTGTGTTATCTATTAAAATAACTATAAAAAAGCATGACTTATGAATAGACGTTCACAGCTGGAGCATGAAGTATCATTAGCTCAAAAACGTATCAAAGAAGCTCCCAAAGATACGCCGGCAAACATCAGAAAAATTTGGGAACAAGAGTTAGTTGAACTCGAAGTTGAGTTGAACAATCTGACTGACGACGAGGAAGACAATAACGATTAACGCTCTAACTATGAAATGGGATAATCAACTGATAAATCATTTGCAATGGTCGAATGCAATTATCAATCGTGAAGGAAAAGAAATCGTAGCGCGGGAAATTGCTGCAATGGCGGAAGAAGGTGATGTGATTGGGGCTGGTTCCGGCTCTACTGTCTACCTTACATTATTTGCATTAGCGGAACGTATTCGCAAAGAATCTCTGCACATAGAGGTTATCCCTGCCTCTGCTGAAATTTCCATGACCTGCATACAACTGGGTATACCACAAACTACTCTTTGGAATAAACGTCCGGACTGGGCTTTTGATGGTGCTGATGAAGTAGATCCGGAACGGAGTCTGATAAAAGGACGTGGTGGAGCCATGTTCAAAGAAAAACTTCTGATAAAAAGTAGTGGTAAGAGTTTCATTATTATTGACGACACAAAACTGGTTGATCATTTGGGGAGCCGCTTTCCAATACCTGTAGAAGTCTTCCCAAGCGCATTGACTTTTGTAGAGAGTGAGATGCGGCGATTAGGAGCTTCTGAAATAACACTGCGTCTTGCCGATGGAAAAGATGGACCTGTTCTGACTGAAAATGGTAATTTTATTCTTGATACCCGCTTCAGTTACATTGATCCTTCTTTGGAAGAAAATCTAAAAATGATTACCGGAGTAATTGAAAGCGGACTTTTTATCGGATATGATGTTGAAATAGTAGTTGCAAAATAAGACAACAGTTGTCGCAAAGAATGTGACAACTGTTGTCTTATTATATAGAAAGTAAATCTTAATATACCTCTACTTTTTCAGCAATACGTTTTGCCTTGTCCCGTAATGCATCCAAATCTGAATTCAGCGGTGCATAACACAACACTACTCCCATACGACGGTTAACACGTGTTGTCGGCTTACCAAAAATACGAATATAGGTATCTTCTTCCTTTGTTACCTCCTCAACACCTCTATAATTCGGACGTTCCTGACTGGCAATTGTTGAGAGAATAACAGCACTGGCTCCTATCCTTTCCTGTTTGATATTTGGAATGGGCAGGCCGAGTACTGCACGCAAATGAAGTTCAAACTCATTCAGGTTTTGTGTACCGGCTAAAGTCACCATGCCCGTATCATGTGGACGCGGAGAAAGTTCCGAGAAATACACCCCATTTTCATGACTCAAGAAAAATTCAACTCCCCAAAGACCGGCACCCGTCAGAGCGCGTGTTACTTTTTCAGCCATTTCCTGTGCTTCTTTCAAGTGAGCAGGATCAATGTGAGCCGGCTGGAAACTTTCGCGATAGTCTCCTCCTTTCTGTACATGACCGATAGGAGGACAAAATAATGTAGGGCCATTCTTCTGCGTTACAGTAAGCAGAGTTATTTCGCTATCAAACTTTATAAATTCTTCAATAATAAGTTCCTTTATATCACCACGACTACCGTTGCAACCATATTCCCAGGCATGTTCCAGTTCATCCGCACTCTTCACAAGAGACTGTCCTTTTCCTGAAGAAGACATCAATGGTTTCACCACACAAGGAAAACCTATTTTCTCAGAAGCAGCTTTCAACTCATCGAAAGATTTGGCATAAAAATATTTAGCAGTTTTCAAGCCCAATTCCTGGGCAGCAAGATCACGGATAGCCTTGCGATTCATAGTAAAATTCACAGCACGCGCACTGGGTACTACCTGAATACCTTCTTTTTCAAAACCATAAAGACGCTCTGTGCGGATGGCCTCAATTTCCGGTACAATAATATCCGGCTGATGTTTGCGTACTACACGTTCCAAAGCATCGCCGTCAAGCATACTGAACACCTCACACTCATCAGCCACTTGCATGGCAGGCGCTCCGGCATAGGAATCGCAGGCAATGATATATTGGCCTTTGCGTTGGGCAGAAATAACGAACTCCTTACCCAGTTCACCGGAACCTAACAATAAAATTTTCTTCATTTTTGCTATGTGTTTATATTAAGAAGCACAAATGTACATAAAAAAATAAGTAGCTACAGCTTTAAATAATTGAAAAAACAAATGGATAGCTCATTTTTATCTGTATCTTTGTACCATAAACAATAGGGTTTATTCTGAAATCTTCTTTGTGCATGTTTGCCTTTGCGGGATTCCGCAAATTATTCCATTCCAAATTTGACCTCACAATCAGCTCCTTTGTTCATTATACGATTCAATTGTTGTATGCTAGTCCTGAATGATTGCATGCTACCATTAGTCAGAAAAACTAAGTGCAGTGTTTTTAAACTGCATAATATATAATAATTTTAGAATGGCAGTAAAAAGAGTAACATCAAGTAAAAGAGACAGAGAAAAAGCGAAACAGAGTAAGCGAGAAGAAAAACAGAAAAGAAAAGAAGAACGCTTGAGCAGTGGTAGCCGTAGCTTCGAAGAGATGCTGGCATACGTAGACGAAAACGGTATTCTTCATTCTACACCCGAAGGTGTAAAGCCTAAAGAGGAAATAGATGCTTCTGAAATAGAAATATCAATTCCTAAAAAAGGCGAAGCAGAAGAAATTCTGCCTTTAAACGGACGCATTGAACATTTTAATGTATCCAGAGGTTATGGTTTTATAAAAGATTTAGGAAGTGGTGAAAAATATTTTTTCCATATTACTTCTGCTCCTGAAGGTATAACAGAAGGAGACAACGTTACATTTGAAATTGAACGCGGTACGCGAGGTATGAACGCCGTGCGGATCTCAATCATTAATAAATAACAATTTTAACTTACAAAAAGAAATGAACATTTATGTTGCAAACTTAAGCTGGAACACAAACAGTGACAGCTTACAGGAATTATTTTCACAGTATGGCGAAGTAACTTCAGCCTACATTATTAACGACAGAGAGACGGGACGTTCACGCGGTTTCGGCTTCGTAGAAATGCCGAATGATGAAGAAGGTCAGAAGGCTATTGACACTCTTAACGAAACAGAATTTGAAGGCAAGAATATCGCAGTAAGCGTAGCTCGCCCCAGAACAGAAAGACCCGCAGGCGGCAACCGTGGTGGTGGTTACGGCGGCGGTAACCGTGGTGGCGGTTACGGCGGTGGCAACCGTGGCGGTGGTTACGGCGGCGGCAATCGTGGTGGTGGCTATGGCGGCGACCGCGGTGGAAGATATTAATCTTACAGCTAAACAACAAATGAGAACTGTTCGGAATAATTTCCGGACAGTTTTTTTATACCCCCATTCCATCTATTATATATCAATAATATCTATATTTGCATATATGACAAGAAGCAAACATATTATACTGATTATACTGACACTTTCACTGCTACTGTGCAATGTGTGCATCTACGCTGCTACAGTCAACTACTCCGTGCGCGGAAAAGTCATTGATAAACAATCCCGGCAACCGGTAGCATACGCCAATGTAGTGGTTACAGGTATCCCAGGAAAAGGAGCATCCACAGATTCACTGGGTATATTCCATATAGAACAAGTACCACCTGGGATTTATCGTTTCGAAGCAACGCTGATAGGATATAAAAGTGCTGTAACTTCCGAGTATCTGGTTTCTGCCTCTACACCTTTCATTGAGATTGAGATGGAAGAAGATGAAAATATGCTGGCTGCAATTGTGGTTACCCCCTCTCCTTTCAGGAAAACGGTGGAGAGTCCGGTAAGTATGCGTATTATTGGGCTACAAGAGATAGAAAAAAGTCCGGGTGGAAACCGGGATATTTCGCGAATTGTGCGGGCATATCCAGGTGTATCGTTCTCACCTATCGGATACAGAAACGATTTGATTGTACGGGGTGGATCACCTTCGGAAAATCGTTTCTATATGGATGGAATAGAAATCCCGAATATCAATCACTTTGCTACACAAGGAGCATCAGGTGGCCCGGTTAGCATCGTTAATGCAGATTTGATACGGGAAATCAGTTTCTATACCGGAGCATTTCCTGCGGATCGTTCCGGAGCAATGAGTTCTGTATTAGATTTCCGTTTGAGAGATGGTAATCCGGATAAACAGACTTATAAAGCAACCTTGGGAGCTTCCGAAGTATCCTTCAGTGGTAACGGACACCTGAGTGATAAAACGACGTACCTGTTCTCTATCCGACAATCGTATCTGCAATTATTATTCAAGGCATTGGGCCTACCTTTCCTGCCTAATTTCATTGACGGGCAATTCAAACTAAAGACAAAATTATCAGCACATGATGAACTGACTGTACTGGGTCTGGTAGGAATTGATAAAATGAAACTGAACACGGACGAGAAAGGAGAAGATGCGGAATATATATTAAGTTATCTCCCTACCATTCATCAGGAAACATTCACCATAGGAGCATCTTATCGCCATTATGCAGGAAAACACGTACAGACACTCACGCTAAGTCATAATTATCTGAATAACCGTAATGTGAAATATCTGAATAACGATGATTCTTCCGAAGATAATCTAACCCTCCGTCTGCGATCTGTAGAGCAAAAGACTACCTTTCGTTTCGAAAATCGAACAAGACTGGGGCAATGGACTTTGAAAGAAGGTGCCGAAGTAAATTATTCTAATTATACCAACCGCACCAAACAACGGATACTCAGTTCCAGTTCTATTTACCATACTGATTTGAACATATTCAGCTGGGGCGGTTTCTTCTCCACAGACTATATCAGCACGAATAAACGGTTCTCCGCATCAGCAGGTATCCGGACAGATGGCAATAATTACAATCAGGAAATGAAAGAGTTATGGAAGCAACTTTCTCCCCGTTTTTCATTATCCTATGATCTTACCAAGCAATGGGCATTAAGTGGAAGTGCAGGTTTGTATTATCAACTCCCTCCATATACAGCTTTAGGATTTAAAGACAATGACGGCATCTATATAAATAAGAACCTTAAATACATGCAGGTTATAGAAACCAGTCTTGGGCTTGACTGGCATTTGGAAGACAGGTTGATGATCTCGGCGGAAGGATTCTTCAAACGATATGGGCGCATGCCCCTTTCCGTACGGGATAATATCCCATTGGCATGTAAAGGAGATGATTATGGTACTGTAGGTAACGAAGTACTGATTCCTACAGAGCGTGGACGAGCTTATGGCATAGAAACCATGTTGCGTTGGCAAGTACCGGGACAATTTAATTTTGTATCTTCACTCACGTTATTTCGTAGTGAATTCCGTGATATCCCCTCTGCGTGGGATAATCGTTTTATCCTCAACGTCAGTGGCACCTACAATCTGCCTCGCCGTTGGAGCATTGGAGGCAAACTCAGTTATATCGGTGGTGCTCCTTATACTCCTTATGATGAAGATAAGTCTTCATTGGTTGAAGCATGGAATGCGCAAGGACGTCCCTATTATGATTATTCAAAGTATAATACGGAACGACTTCCCAACTTTGCCCAATTCGATGTTCGTATAGATAAGTCTTTCTATTTCCATCGTTGCATGGTAGGCTTTTACATTGATATACAGAATATAACAGGAAGCAAACTGAAACAGCAGGATGTGATTATGAGTACAGGAGTTATTGAAAATCCTTCTGCTCCCATTGGAGAACAAAGATATAAAATGAAGTATTTAAAACAGGAAAGTGGAACAGTTTTACCGTCAATCGGACTTACGGTGGAGTTCTAATAAAAAAAAACACTTATAGCTGCGTTGCCCCTCACTTATATAAGCATAAGCTTGCGCTTATATAAGTGAGGGGCAACGCAGCTATAAGCGTCGACCTACGCAGCCGCAAGTATCATTTATTGATGTTGATCTCTCAGCAAATCATTCACCGTCTTCACCGGATTGAATGTACCTAGAGGCACCTCTACAAATACTGTATTCCAGTCACTCATTGCACCGTTCCACAAACCGGGAAGTTCCAGTGCTTTAAGATCCTTACCATTCTTCGATTTGTAAGAAATAAAACCGGTAGCTTTATCTACGAAGTTTACAAGGTCAAACTTACGGCCTTTATAATCACGTACGGCACAAACCAGATCTACAGGATTGAAGTGCGTTCCTTTCTCAAACATTTCTTTTTTCTCCGGATCATCCATATCAATTTGAGAGCTTTCAAGAATTTGCAAAGAAATAGTTCCGTCACTGTTATATGCCAGGAACGGACCACCACCCGGTTCGCCTACATTCTTCACCATACCGCATACACGCATCGGACGGTTCAACTTCTCTTTCAGATAAAGTACAAGTTCGGCATCTTCCAGATTCTTGGTTTCAGGGTTCTTACAGAAGAGTTTCTTTTGCAGGAATTGCAGTATTTCAATCACCTGTTCATGAGTATATCTGCCACTGTCCAAAAGTTCCAGATAAGCAAATGCCTTTTGTTGCAAAGCAACCAATACTCCGGCAATCAACTTTTTGTAGAGCACAGTATCACCTTTCAGCTTATCGGGCACCACATTATCGATATTCTTAATAAAGATCACATCTGCATCCAGGTCATTCAAATTTTCGATCAATGCACCATGGCCGCCCGGACGGAACAGCAACTTACCATTATCACGGAAAGGTTGATTATCCATATCGGCAGCAATTGTATCCGTACTCGGTTTCTGCTCAGAGAAAGTTACATTATAATCTACTCCGTATTTCTTTGCATAAACAGCCGCTTTATCTGCTACCAATGCTTCAAACAAACGGCGGTGTTCGGGAGAAACTGTAAAATGCACATTTACTTTACCATTCTTATTAGCTGCATAGAGCGCACCCTCTACAAGATGTTCTTCCAGCGGTGTACGGTTACCGTCTTCATATCTGTGGAATTTCAGCAGACCTTTCGGCAATGCACCGTAATTCAATCCTGCTGCTTCAAGCAGTGCAGCAACTACGGCTTTATAGTTTCCTTCAGACACCAACGCAGAAATATCTTTTCCAGACATCTTCTCACAGGCAGCATTCAAATCATCATAGAAAGCGAATTTTTCAATCTGTTCAAAGAATGTCTTTTCAAATTTAGTTTCGGGGGCATCATAATCAGCTCCGAGAAATTCGAACAAATTCTTGAACATACGGCTCGCTGCACCTGATGCAGGAACAAACTTCACTACAACCTTATCTGTCCGGGTATAAGCGTCCCATGCATCGAGATAGAGCTTTTGCTCATCTGCTGCAGGAGCCAGAATTCCTTTTTCCAGAGAAGCGGCAGCAGCCAGCTTCAAATATGGAAAACCTTTCTCGAAACAAGCCAGTTGTTCGGCTATCTGTTCTTCTGAGATACCTTTTTGCATAAGCAACTCTTTGTCTTGCGGTGTTATCATATTATCTATTTTTATTAATTGATTGCCAAAAATACAAAAAAACTGCAAGCCCTATCAAGAAAAAGAAGAAAAAAACTACCTTTACACCACAAAAATGGACGATTATGGAAAGAGATGAATTTTTCACTACTGAAGAGAAGAAATTGCTCTTCTCTCTCTACCGAAAATTATTACAGTTGACCGGTGAGACATTACAGAAGGGCGACTGCAGAAAACTGAAAACACATCTTATCAACTCTATAAAGGATAACCGGGTTCAACGCGACACTTTCGGATTAAATCCACTGGTTAAGGATATGCAGACTGCCGTTATCGTTGCCGAAGAAATCGGAATGAAGCGGGCGTCGATTCTGGGTATTATGTTGCACGAAAGTGTGAGAAACGGAGCTTGTACTCCCGAAGAGGTGCAGGCTGCTTTCGGTGAAGATGTGGCCGGCATTATCCGTGGACTGATACGCGTAAATGAACTTTATTCCAAAAGCCCGACTATCGAATCGGAAAACTTTCGCAATCTGTTGCTCTCTTTTGCGGAAGATATGCGCGTAATCCTGATAATGATTGCTGACCGTGTGAATATCATGCGGCAGATTAAAGATAGTAAGAACGACGAAGCCCGCCGACAAGTGGCCAACGAGGCTGCATATCTCTATGCTCCCCTCGCCCATAAATTGGGGTTATATAAGCTGAAATCGGAACTGGAAGACCTCTCCCTGAAATATACAGAAAAAGAGGTCTATTACCATATTAAGGATAAACTAAACGAAACAAAGGCATCCCGCGATAAGTATATTGCAGCTTTTATCACCCCGATGCAGAAAAAGCTGGAAGAGGCCGGACTACATTTCCACATCAAAGGACGTACAAAGTCCATCCACTCCATCTACCAAAAAATGAAGAAGCAGAAATGCCCTTTCGAAGGAGTGTATGACCTTTTTGCCATACGTATCATTCTGGACTCACCTGTGGAGAAGGAGAAACAGGAATGCTGGCAAGCCTATTCCATTGTAACAGATATGTATCAACCCAATCCCAAACGTCTGCGCGACTGGTTATCCGTGCCCAAAAGTAATGGCTACGAATCATTGCACATCACCGTGATGGGCCCTGAAGGTAAATGGGTAGAAGTACAGATACGTACTGAACGCATGGACGATATTGCCGAACGAGGCTTGGCCGCCCACTGGCGCTATAAAGGTGTGAAGGGTGAAACAGGATTGGATGAATGGCTGACTACGGTACGTGAGGCTTTGGAAAATTCAGATAGCAATGGATTGGAAGCTATGGACCAGTTCAAACTGGATTTGTATGAGGATGAAGTCTTTGTGTTCACCCCGAAAGGTGATCTGTTTAAGTTAGGTAAAGGTGCAACAGTGCTGGATTTTGCTTTTCATATCCATAGTAAATTGGGATGCAAATGTATCGGTGCAAAAGTTAATGGCAAGAATGCGCAACTTCGTCAGGTACTGAACAGTGGTGACCAAGTGGAGATTATGACTTCGAATACCCAGACACCGAAGCAGGACTGGCTGAACATCGTGACTACCTCCAAAGCACGTACCAAGATACGCCAAGCTTTGAAAGAGATGGTTGCCCGCCAGCATGCCTTTGCCAAAGAAACTATTGAAAGGAAATTCAAAAACCGGAAAATAGAATATGATGAAGCTGTCATGATGCGCCTCATTAAACGCCTCGGTTTCAAGACTGTGACTGACTTCTATCAAAACATTGCCGATGAAACATTGGATGTAAACGAAATTATCGACAAATATCTGGAACAACAGAGACGGGAAAATGATACGCATGACGACATTATATACCGTAGTGCTGAAGGATATAACCTACAACAAACGCAGAATGATGAAATCACTCGTTCAAAAGAAGATGTACTGGTAATCGATCAGGATCTGAAAGGGTTGGACTTCAAGTTAGCACGTTGCTGTAACCCGATTTATGGAGATGATGTATTTGGCTTTGTGAGTGTGACCGGTGGTATTAAGATACATCGTAGCGATTGTCCCAATGCCACTCAACTACGCGAACGATTCGGATACCGGATTGTAAAAGCACGTTGGGCAGGTAAATCGCAAGGTACACAATATCCTATAACGCTTCGTGTGGTAGGCCATGATGATATTGGTATTGTAACTAACATCACCTCGATCATATCTAAAGAAAATGATATTTCTCTACGCTCCATCGGTATAGACTCTCATGACGGACTATTCTCCGGCACTATGACAATTATGGTAGGCGATACGGGACGTTTGGAAACACTTATAAAGAAGCTGAGAACAGTAAAAGGAGTGAAACAAGTTTCAAGAAATTGAATATGAAATACGATTTTAAGAAACAAATCAGAAGCTTTGGATACGCCTGGAAAGGCCTCCGGCAATGTATTGGGAAAGAACAGAATCTTAGTTTCCACCTGATTACTACAATAATCGTGATAGGTGCAGGGATCCTTTTCGACATTACACGTACGGAATGGATGATCATTATCCTTTGTATTGGTATGGTCGTAGCTGCGGAGCTCTTCAATACGGCAATTGAAAGATTGGTGGATCTGGTATCACCGGAGCGTCATCCCATTGCAGGACAAGTAAAAGATATTGCCGCCGGTGCAGTACTGGTATGCGCTGTTGCGGCGGCAATCATTGGAGGGATTATTTTTATCCCATATTTGTTTTGACACGGGTTTATCTCACTCGTCTTCTCTTATAATAGGGACGTGTCAGCAGGAAATAAAATAGTAGTGCTACAATGATTCCCACACCTATAATTTTATAGATCAATTGAAAATCTACATAAAAGTGTGGTTTTTCAATGCTTGAACCATCTTCAAACATAGAATACAGTTCTATGTTGTTTGACAGGAAGCAGCAAACTGCAATACCTATTAAAATTCCCGTTTCCATAGCCAAATGGCAAGTTGTATTTGCTGTTCCACGCTGGCAATGCTGCGAAAGCTTGACGAATATCTTCGTAAGAGGTACTGTAAGTATCACCAAAACAACCAGGAAGAAAGTCGCACTGTAATCCCCATCCTTTATTATAGGTATTACTATCCCCGACACAAAAGCTATCAGCACTACATTGAGAGCAGGCAACCAAGCCCGTGACAGTAAAAAACGGTCGATATTAAAACGTCCTATACCTATAGGTGCACGGAAAGCAACATACACCCGCAATGCAAACAGTATACTAAATATACCGCACAATGCGGAAAGATACACTACCATGCTGAAGCCTTTGAGCTGGAGCATCCATATTCCTACTCCCACTCCTACCAACATACCCAGACGAGCCGCCAAAGCATATGTCATATTCCCTGCGCTACGGTGCGGAGAATTTGTAATATCAATAGCAACTGTAATTCCCGCTGTGGCCGCTAATCCGAAAGCTCCTCCCTGCACAACGGCAAGTAACAGCAATTTCGTTAAAGTATCAGCAAATAGATAACCCACCGTCGCTGCTAACATTATAAATGTGGAGTAGACAAGCACGTGCTTTCGCTTATACGCATCTCCCAGATATGCGTGAAATGGTCCTACAAGGAACATACCCACCGCAAACACCAAAAACATACTACCCACCTGTACAGTAGAAATGCCTAAGCGTGACACCATCACCGCAGGCAGTACTGGGAATAGCATATATAGGGATGCAAAAAGCAGGAAATTAGCCATGCATATCCGCATAAATCCCAGCGACCAAAGATTATCAATATTGCTCTTTCTCATTCGGGAAGTCTAAGTTCTTCACATCAGATATATAACGGCTTATAGCGTCAGTCATTATCGTATGCAAATCGGCATAACGACGTAAGAAACGGGGACGGAAACCATTATTCATACCCAGCATATCCTGAATTACCAGCACCTGTCCATCTACTCCACCGCCGGCACCAATACCGATAATAGGAATAGTAAGTTCGCTGGCCACACGTTCTGCCAATTCCGCCGGGATTTTCTCTAACACAATGGCAAAGCATCCTGCCTCTTCCAGCAGATGGGCATCACGTACCAGTTTCTCAGCTTCGGTATCATCCTTGGCACGAACAGTGTAAGTACCATACTTATTGATAGATTGCGGCATCAGTCCCAGATGTCCCATAATAGGAATACCTGCACTCAGAATGCGCTTTACAGTACCTATTATTTCTTCGCCACCTTCCAGTTTCAAAGCATCTGCATGACTCTCTTTCATAATGCGGATGGCAGAAGCAAGCCCTTCCATCTCATTGCCCTGATAAGAGCCGAAAGGCATATCCACTACAACCATAGCACGTTTTACTCCACGAACTACGGACTTAGCATGATAGATCATCTGATCAAGGGTGATCGGAAGTGTCGTCACATTACCAGCCATTACATTACTGGCAGAATCACCCACAAGAATTACATCCATACCTGCACCATCCACAATCTGTGCCATAGTGTAATCATAGGATGTCAACATAGAAATTTTTTCACCTCTTTGCTTCATTTCAACAAGGCGATGAGTGGTCACTTTACGAGTGTCATCTGAAATATATCCAGCCATAGTTTCATTTACAATTTAATTATTTACAATGTATAATTTTGACTGTGTACAGGATACACGTTGCAAATCATATATCGTAAATTGTAGTTCATACTTTTATTTATCGCCGCAAAGGTAATCCTTTTTCCCTTTACTTATGCAATTCTGTTAATTTATCGTAAGTAAATCCCTGGAAATCATCCAGAACATAGTGGCACAACGGGGTAATTTCTTCTCGTGAATTAGTGGTAGCCAGAGCAATAACTGTAGCACCGGAAGCCATTCCGGCTTTCAGACCATTAAAGGAATCCTCGAAAACATAAGTTGTTTCCGGAGTAGTACCAAATACTTCCATACCAAGCAGAAAACAATCAGGTGCAGGTTTAGAGGCAGTGAACATTTCTGCTGTGAGAATACGGTCGAACATACTTTTAATTTCAGGTTTAGCACGGTATACAGCTTCCATTTTCTTATCATTGGAGCTGGTAACTACAGCCATTTTCACACCATTACGGTGAAGATCGGCAATAAATTCCTCCACCCCGGGAACAAAATCGTATGACATATCCTGTTCGAAGCGGTCGAGACCTACAGTGATTTCCTCTCTCTCTTTTGTCATACCGGGAAAGAAGGTATCGTAGATATACATCAGGGTCTGTCCCTTAACACGACTTTCCAGATCTTCCATACCTAAGTAATCTACTCCCATTTTATGCCAAAAAACGCTGTACTGCGTCTCTGTGTCGACAACGACACCGTCGAAATCGAAGAGAACGGCGATGTTTTTAGTTTCAGCCATATAAACTTTCTTTTACCTTATAATGTTAATACCTTATCTATTACGATACAAAGGTCAGAATAATCCTTGAACCGAGCAAATAAATGAGTAACTTTGCTGCGAATACCAGATACGCGGACGACATGGACCGGAGCGGACGAACGCGGACTCATCACTTTCTTTAGATAAATAGTTATGGATAATAACCCTCACATATTAGGTACCGAGAGCATCGGAAAACTGCTGTTGCAGTATTCCATACCCGCTATTATCGGCATGACAATAACTTCCCTATACAACATTATCGACAGTATCTTCATTGGTCATGGTGTAGGTGCAATGGGTATTGCCGGATTGGCTATTACATTCCCCTTGATGAACCTTGTGGTAGCATTCTGTACGCTGGTATCAGCAGGCGGTTCTACCATTTCATCCATCCGTCTGGGGCAAAAAGATTTAGACGGAGCAACTGAAGTACTGGGAAATACGCTGATGTTTTGTCTGATTAATGCAGTAGTATTCGGTGGACTTGCTTTTCTATTTCTGGATGATATATTAAGATTCTTCGGTGCCAGTTCCGAAACATTACCTTATGCACGTGACTTCATGCAAATTATCCTGGCAGGCACCCCAATTACTTATACAATGATCGGGCTAAACAATATTATGCGTGCCACAGGATATCCTAAAAAGGCGATGTTGACTTCCATGGTAACAGTGGTCTGTAACATCATCCTTGCTCCTATCTTCATTTTCCATTTTGACTGGGGAATTCGTGGAGCAGCTACGGCAACCGTTATTTCACAGTTCATCGGTATGGTATGGGTTGTGAAGCATTTCCTTGATAAGGATAGTTTCGTTCGTTTCCGTCCGGACTTTTGGAAACTGAAGAAACGCATCATCAGTAGCATCTTTTCAATCGGCATGTCTCCTTTCCTCATGAATGTATGTGCCTGTGTCATTGTGATTATCATCAACAATACGTTACAACGTCACGGAGGCGATATGGCCATCGGAGCTTACGGTATCATCAATCGCCTGCTTACACTCTATATAATGATTGTATTAGGTCTGACTATGGGTATGCAACCAATTGTTGGATATAACTTCGGAGCACAGAAACACGACCGTGTGAAGCAAACGTTGAAACTGAGCATCCTGACCGGTGTGTGTATCACAAGCAGTGGTTTCCTCATTTGCGAACTTTTTCCACATGCAGTATCCGTTATCTTCACGAACGATCAAGAACTGATTGACATTGCTTCTCGCGGTGTCCGCATCTGCGTGCTGATGTTCCCATTGGTGGGCGCACAGATTGTAATCGGTAATTTCTTCCAAAGTATCGGGAAAGCTAAAATCAGTATATTCCTTTCGCTCACCCGGCAACTTTTATATCTGCTTCCCGGTCTGATTTTCTTTCCCCGTTTCATGGGACTGGATGGAATTTGGACCAGTATGCCCGTTGCCGATTTCTTTGCTTTCCTAACAGCACTCACAGTACTGTGTATGTATATACGAAAGGTTACCCGAACACAGGAAACAGTTACTCACTCTTAATACTCTTCACCGGATTCTCATTAGCAATGTGCCATGCCTTAATTATGACACACATGATAATAAACATAAGCAGAGTCACAGCAACACCCATATACCCCATTACAGGCAAGGAAATAGCATCCCTAAACTGACTGATCCAAACTTCACCGGCTTTGAATGCTCCGATTGTACCAATCGTTACAGCCGGAATTGCCAACCACAAGACATCACGCGTCAGTAGGCGCAGCACACCGCTCACTTCTGCTCCATTCACCTTACGAATAGCTATTTCCTTGGAGCGCAAACGAATTTCATCATTTACATAGCCAATGAGCCCCATAAGAATGATAAACAAGATTGTAACAGATGCCAATAAAGTGACATCACGGAATATGCGAACGGATTCCGAATAACTTCGCATCTCTTTTTCCATTGAACGAAACAGTAACTCATTCTGCGGATACACATGCTGCATCTCTTCATTCAGCCGGATAAGATTATCGTCAAAAGGCTTCTTCAGGCGCACATGTAGAGTGCTTTCTATGCCTTCTGTCCAAGCTATCATAACCGGATCGCTATCATCCGGTGCAAGAGGAAAACTGAACGAATCCAAAATACCTACTACTGTACCCAGATCATTTACGTGTTCACCTATACCGGTACCCTCCCATTTCATCTTTTCTACAAAAGTGCGGTTTACAAGTAATTGTCCACTACCCGATAAGTTTTTACCTGCTTTAAGTCGTAAGCCGATAAAATCCAGATAATCCGTATCGAATATAGAAAAGCGAGGAGAAAAAAGCCGGTTTCCTTGATTATCAGTCACCATGTGAGGAGCATAAAATCCCAGTAGCGATGCACTGGCAGAAGCCACAGACTCTACATAGGGTAATCCTAAAAGAACACTACGCAAGTTATCCGGATTTTCTAATCGGTGGTAAACGTATGCAACGCGTTCAGGACGGAAACCACGATCACGTCCGATTGCATAATTATATTGTATAAATACCACCAGCATCATGCCCAGTATGAATGCCGCACCTCCAAACTGTATGAATAATAGTACCCGCTTCCAACCACGACGTCCGGAAGTATAGCGATGGAACACTTGCGTCACCGGTATACGCGAAAACAAAATACCAGGCAAACATCCTCCCAACAGAAATAAGAGAGCAACTACAGACAAAGGTGCCCACAAGTTCTGCCAGGCAAAGAGAACACTCAACGGAATAGATGCCAGTTCTTCCATTTTTTCATGGAAAACATACACCAACACTCCTATCAATAATAGTGCCAGTAGAATCACTACCGCTGTCTCCATCAGAAACATGGAGAAAATGCTACGTTCGGATGCTCCACTGCACTTGTGTACACCAATGGATTTTGCACGTTGCGTCAGTGAAGCTATTGATATCAACACATAATTTAGTGTTGTTGTGAAAAGTAACACTACGCCGAGCAATGCCATGATCCAGATCATTTTCCGTACCGTCGGCTTGGCAAGGTGCAGACTACGCATAGGATCCACAGTAACTTTCAGTTCCAACCCGCTCTCTTCCGGAATATGACGGGCAATAGCAACTGAGAGATGTTTATTCAATTTATTAGCATCAGCAGGATTTCGTAAACGTACGTATCCGTCGTAATTACCACCACTGTTCCAGCCTAAAGACCAACGGGTATGCCGTTCGATGCTGGGAAAAGAGACAATAGCTTCAGGACGGGTATATAATTCTGTATTCAGTGGCACATCAGCATAGACACCTTTTACGAGCATAGGTACCGTAGTACCACCAATTGAGTAATTCAATGTCTTCCCTAATGGTGACTCACTGCCGAAAATAGTGCGTGCCGATGTATGGGACAAGAATATTGCATCCGGATTTGCCAATTCCTGTGGATTTCCCTCCAATACTTCGATACCGAGGGTGGCAAAGTAAAGAGTATCTGCCATCACTGTAGGTAACATGAACTTATGTTCTCCCAAGCGATACTCCTTACCAAAAAGAGAACAGCTGGTAGTAGCACTCTGTACCTCATCAGGAAACTCCTCTGCAATGGCAGCAGGAATAGTTTGGATGGTATTATACCCCTCTCCACCACTCAACACTCCCTTATTCATCCAACCGGTCTTGACAATGTAAAGATTCTCCGGTTCATGATAGAAATTATCAAAACTCAACTCGAAAACAATACGTGCAAAAAGGAAAACAGACATCAGTAGCCCTAATGACAAAGAAATAACTTTAATGATATTTGATCCGCGTCCGCGAAGCAAAGTTTGCAGGGTATAATAAAGGTGTCTCATAATGATAACTTTTATCTATTATAATAATTTATTCGCTCTTAATACTCTTCACCGGATTTTCATTTGCAATGCTCCATGCTTTCCATACAACACATGCCGTAATGATCATTAAATTAGCAATAGCTACCAATACATACACTGATCCTCCCAGAGGTACTTGTATTGCAAAGAGATCCATCCATATTCCATTTACATACCACGCCCCCACAGTACCCATGATGACTGCCGGCACCGCTACCCAAAGTACATCACGCGACAACATTTCTAAGATGGTAGACGACTCTGCACCGTTCACCTTGCGGATAGCAATTTCTTTGGAACGACGGCGTACCTCGTCGGTAGTATAACCGATCAAGCCCATCAGCATGACAAAAAACATGACTACCGCTGCCAGTACAGTAGCATTACGAAAGACACGGACGATATTATAATTCTCCGCCATATCCTGTTCCAGAGAGCAGAAATCTACTGTTTTCGTAGGGAAAGCAGCGGATGCCTCACTATTCAGCCGCCTCAGGTTCTCCGCAAAAGGCTCTTTCAGGCGTACATGGATACAAGCACCAAACCGTCCGCATCGTACAATAAGTGGCTGCTGCGGCACATAAAATGATGCTGTATGAAAATCTTTGAGCACTCCCACAACACGCAGATCTCCCAGACTTGTATTTCCTTGATGCACTATACGTCCCACGATATCATCTCCCCAGCGCATAGTCTTGACAAATGTTTCATTCACCACAGCCTCATTGCGTTCCCGTGCCATACGACCTTCCTTTATCACCATACCCATCATTTTAGGGTAGTTTTCTGTCTCTACACAGTAGCGTGATGAGAAAAGTGACTGCCCGCTTTCATCCATTATCCTCATACCACTCATGCCGATACAGGGTGGATAACTGGCAGATTCCACATCCTCCACATAAGGGAGTCCGCAAAAGAACTGACGGGCAGCATCGCGTTCGGAGTCACTATCAAAATAGATATCGGACGTAGCTATACTCCGGGCATCATATCCAGTATTTTTATTCAACACATAGTGATACTGGGCCATGATGACACACATCAGTCCACAGATAAAAGCCACACCCAAAAACTGAATAAAAAGCAACGGACGCTTCCACCCTTTCTTCCCTTCCGTGTAGTGACGAAAAACCTGTGACACCGGTATTCGCGAAAACATTCGTCCCGGTAGCACACCGCCCACAATAAACAAACCTAGCACTACCACCAATGGTACCCAGATACGTCCAAACACAAACAGGGATGTCAACCGGACTTCCATCGTCTCCTCTATCATCTCACGGAAATTCAGCAACAGCAATACCATCAGTATCAATGACAATAAGATAACAATACCTGTCTCCAGCAGGAACATTGAAAATACGGTACCGCCTGATGCACCATTACACTTATGTACTCCCACCGCCTTAGCACGATACGAGAGTGAAGAAATAGAAATAAGTACATAATTCATTGCTGCAATGAAGAGGATGGCCAGACCGAGGATAAGTGTAATGGCATTCATACGCTTTACCATGTCACCACTGCGATATACATCACGCAAAGGCTTCACAATAGAGGTATAACTCGAATTATCTTTCCCATTCTGAGGAAGATAATTATGAATCACAGTCTCTAGGCGTGCATTGAACTTCTCAACATCTACCTTCACACCCGGACGAAAGCGGATATATTGAAAGAAAGAATCACCTCCTTCCCATGAATATTCCGCCCAGTCACGACTCCATGCACTGACAATAGAAATGACAGCTTCAGGGTTCATGGTGGAGTTCTCTGGCAAAGCAGCATAAATACCCTTTACAGTGAGCTGCAGTTGTTTATCATAGTTTATCACTTTACCCACGGGGTCTTCATCACCAAACATTTTCTGTGCCAGACGATCACTCAGAAAGACCACATCCTTCTGTTGAAGTTCATGCAACGGATCACCTCTAAGGACTTCGATGCCCAATGTCTGGAAAAAGAGTGAGTCTGCCATTACAGCGTAATCCTTAAAACGTACACTACCATTATAAAGCGGTCCAAAAGCCATGTATTTGCAAACACTGACAGCCGCTTCCACTTCTTGGGGAAAGTTCTCCAAGACGGCACCTGCCACAGGAGGCAGGTTCAGTTCACCCGGTTCCCCCTGTTCACCGTTGATAGTGAAGATAGAGAAGAGCTGATAGATGCGGTCCGGATCACGGTAGCAAGTATCATAACTTTGCTCGAAAACAACACGAACAAAAAGCAGAATGCTCATCGTCAGTGCCAAGCCCAGAGAGAGAACTTTGATGATATTGCTGCCGCGCCCACGGAGCAGTGTTTGAATTACATAGTATATCTGCTTCATACGTTTATTCGCTTTTAATACTATTCACCGGATTTTCATTCGCTATCCGCCATGACTTCCAGATGACGCAAGCAACAATAAGTAACAGGATAACCAATGCTATCAGCACATATACCGGCCACGAAAGCGGCACCTGTGCAGCAAACTGATCCATCCACATCTCATTGACGTACGCCGAGGCAATAATACCGATAATGACAGCCGGTCCCGCTACATAAAGGACATCCTTTGAAAGTAACTCCAATATCCCCGAAGATTCCGCCCCATTCACTTTACGAATGGCAATTTCTTTGGAACGACGGCGCACTTCATCCGTAGTATAACCTATTAGGCCCATCAGCATGACAAAGAACATGGTTACCGCAGCCAATATCGTAGCATTGCTAAAGACACGAACCGGATTATACCGTTCCAATATTCGTTGTTCCAATCCGGCAAAGTCAATCGTTTTGTCCGGATAAGCTTCGTTTACGTCTTTGTTCAGACGCCGTAAATTCTCAGCAAAAGGTTCTTTGAGACGCACATGGACAGTATTACCGAAAGTACGGGTATATCCGAACATTATGACATCCTGTGGCTGGTAATAGGAACCTATATGAAAATTTTTCAATATACCTACGACTTTAAAATTCTTGCCTTCTGTACGTAACGGGTGGTTCAAAGCCTTGTCTCCCCAACGCATCCTCTCCGCAAAAGCCTCATTCACTACTATTTCATCTGCTGCACGCGGAGCACGACCTTCCTTCATTGTCATACCCATCATTTTAAAGTAATCTTCAAGAGCAAAACTGTAGCGTGTTGAGAAGAGGGACTGTCCACTTTCTCCTTCAATCATTGAGCCACTATAGCTCCAGATAGGGGTACTGACCGCGGAAGAAACTTCTTCTACATAAGGCAGACCACGGAAAAACTGCAATGCCGGTCCACTCTCCTCCTCACTACCAAAATAAGCATTCCCCACAGCTACACGCTGCGGATTATATCCCATATCTTTATCTTTCACATAATTGTACTGCGCCATCACTACATACATCAGTCCACAGATAAAGGCCACACCTGCGAACTGGATAAAAAGTAATGGACGTTTCCACCCCTTCTTACCTTCCGTATAGCGACGAAAAACCTGCGACACCGGTATCCGCGCAAATAATCTACCAGGCAATACTCCCCCCACAACAAAAAGAACCAACACTACAGCAAGCGGTACCCAAATACGATCGGGTGCAAAAAGTACACTCAGCTTGGCTGCGGTAGTATCTTCTATAAACTCCTGAAAGTTAAGCAATATCAGTCCCATTAACACCAGAGCCAGTACAATGATAATACCTGTCTCCAGAAGAAACATTGAGAATACAGTACCTCCGCTTGCACCACTACACTTATGTACTCCCACCGCTTTTGCTCGGTAAGTAAGCGAGGAGATGGATATCAATACATAGTTTAGTGCTGCAATAAAAAGAATTGCAAGAGCTAGGATACTCATAATGCTATCCATCCGTTTCACTTGGTCTTCGTTTCGATATACATCACGGATAGGTTTCACAAAAGCTGTATAGCCATAAGCTTTCTTATCCTCTTCCGGTCGATATTTCTGTATCATGTCATCCAGTCGAGCATTGATAATCTCTTTGTCAGCTCCCGGACGGAAACGGATATATTCGTAGTAACTGTCTCCCCCACGCCAGGAATAGTTACCCCAACTGCGACTCCAGGCTGTAGGCATAGATACAACTCCCTCGGGACGCATCGTAGTGTTTTCCGGTAAAGCAGCATAAGTCCCCTTCACTGTAAATGTTATTTCTTTATTGTAGCTCAGCACTTTTCCAATAGGATTTTCGCCGCCGAAGATTTTCTGTGCCAAGCGGTCGCTCAGAAAAATAACATCCGGTTGTACCAGTTCATCCTCCGGATTTCCGCTCAGTACCTCAATACCCATAGTTCGGAAAAAAAGTGAGTCAGCCAACAGGATCTCATCATCGAAACGAACACTGCCATTATACAACGGACCACCGAGAAAATAGGCGATACTGGTGGCTGCTTCCACTTCTTTCGGGAAGTTTTCCAATATGGCACCTGCCACGGGGCCACAGTTTTGCTTTTGAGGCTCAAACTGTTCACCATCAGCTGAAAAAATAGAGAATATCTGATATAAATTGTCATAGTCTTTGTAGAAGGTGTCGTAACTTTGTTCAAAAGCCACACGAGAAAACAGCAAAATACTCATCGTCAATCCCAATCCAAGGGAAATGACTTTGATAATATTCGAACCGCGTCCACGTAATAAAGTCCTTATGACATAATAGATTTGTTTCATACTTTACTATTGTAATAATCGTAACTTACATTTCCTGTGCTGCAACACTTGCCACTATACTGCCATCGAACAAATGAATCGTACGATGGGCGAAAGAAGCATCGTGCTGAGAGTGTGTCACCATGATAATAGTAGTTCCTTCCCGGTTCAACTCTGTCAGCAAATTCATCACTTCTGTACCATTCTTAGAATCCAGATTACCGGTCGGCTCATCGGCAAGTATCAACTTAGGATTAGTAACCACAGCACGAGCAATGGCTACACGTTGCTGCTGACCACCGGAAAGCTGTTGCGGGAAGTGTTTGGCACGATGACTGATATTCATTCGTTTCAGTATATCTTCCACCATCCGGCGACGTTCGGAAGCTCTGATGCCCAGGTAAGTCAAAGGCAATTCCACATTTTCATACACATTCAGTTCGTCTATCAGATTGAAGCTTTGGAATACAAAACCCAGTTTACCTTTACGAACGCGTGTACGCTCTTTTTCTTTCAGATTCCCTACTTCCTGTCCCAGAAGTTTATATGAACCTTCCGTCGGATTATCCAGTAATCCCAGAATATTCAACAGGGTTGATTTTCCGCAACCTGACGGTCCCATAATAGCTGCAAACTCCCCCTCTTTCACTTCAAGGTTCACGTGGTTCAATGCTACTGTTTCCACTTCCGATGTACGGAATACTTTGCTGATGTCATTAATTTCAATCATGATGTTCTTTAAATTATGAGTTATTAGTTATTTCTCTTAATCTACTCTTTAGCATATTAAGATTAATACACGCAATACTTTAACTATATAAATGCAGAAAGCGTGCCAAAACTTAAAATCCGTTTATTATCAAGGAATTAGCTTTCCAAGCCCAGCCATCAAGTGTCTAATAATTAGACAACTCCGTCTAAAAAATAGACAACTATCGAATAATTAGTGTAGCATGAAAGGACAGAAAAAAGGAATATAAGACAATCATTAATCAAAAAGAAAACTCTATCTTTGCATCCAGTTTTCAATATAGAGATTATATATACTATTAATATCATTCACATGAAACTATCTAAACTCTTATTCATCCCGCTCATAGGTCTGTTTATGGGCGGTTGCGACATGATAGACTACCATCCTTATGATGTGCGTATCAGTGGTCCGACGGATATCAACAACCGCAATATAGCAAAAATAGAAGCCAATTGTAAAGACAAGACGACAATCCGTTTTGTTACCATGGGTGATTCACAACGTTGGTATGATGAAACCCAGGATTTTGTCAATCACCTCAATAAACGAGATGACATTGATTTCGTCATCCATGGCGGAGATTTCAGTGATTTTGGTGTCACAGACGAGTTCCTGTGGCAACGTGATATCATGAATAAGCTGAAAGTTCCTTATGTTGGTCTCATTGGTAATCATGACTGTCTCGGCACAGGTGAAGAAACTTATCGCGCCATTTTCGGTGATCCCAATTTCTCATTTATTGCCGGCCGCATCAAATTCGTTTGTCTGAATACCAATGCTCTCGAGTTCGATTACTCCCGTCCTATTCCTGACTTTGACTTCATCAATGCTCAGTTGGAAGATCGCCGCGAGGAGTACGACCGTACCATCTTCTCCATGCATATACGTCCATTCTGCTTCGAGTTCAATAATAATGTAGCTCAGGTTTTCCAATATAGCATTAAGAGGTTTCCCGATTTATTATTCTGTACGGCAGCTCACGAACATCATGTATTCGAAGAGGATCTTTTTGATGACGGCGTGATGTACTACATGAGTGATTGCATGAAAAACCGTTGCTACTATATATTCACTGTAACTCCTGACAGATATGAGCGCGAAGTGGTCTATTATTAAAGCATTGACATGCTTCCTTCTTGTCTATTCGTCAACCGGCTATGCACAGGAAGTGAAAACAATAAATACAGAGCCGGCCCAAGTGTTCAGGGATACTATTATTATTGTGAAACATGATACGATATGGATAGAAAAAGAAACGACACAGATAGATAGTGCCGATATTAGCAAAAAGCGTTCCAGTCGTTATGACAAGCGTGTCCATCGTTACCGGAAACATTGGGAAAGTCTGATACCGACTCATACCAAACTGCAATTTGCCGGTAATATGGGATTGCTGTCACTTGGTACCGGATGGGATTATGGCAAACGAAACCAGTGGGAAACGGATATTCTCTTTGGTATTCTGCCTAAATATGATTCCAAACGCACCAAAATCACCATGACCCTAAAGCAGAACTATATGCCTTGGAGCATCTCACTGGGAAAAGATTTTGCGGTTGAACCTCTTGCCTGTGGCATGTATTTTAATACGGTGTTTGGAGGCGAATTCTGGACACATGAACCAGACCGTTATCCGAAAGGTTACTATGGCTTTTCGTCCAAAGTACGCATACACGCTTTCCTAGGTCAACGGTTAACTTACAACATACCTCCACGCTGGCGCTTGGGAGCAAGAGCCATTACTTTCTACTACGAAATAAGTACATGCGACTTGTATATAGTAAGTGCATTCCTTAACAAATACCTGAAACCTAAAGATTACCTCAGTTTATCATTCGGCCTAAAAACACAGTTGTTCTAAACCTAAAAGGGCTGCATCCTCCTATACGGAAGTGCAGCCCTCTCCTATAATCTTACTGAAATCCTATTAATAAGAACGAGCAAACAAAGCTCGGCAAGCCGACGGTTTACCGGTCACCATACAGATACCCGGTTCTTTATCATCATCCAAGAAAGTTTCAAAAGGAATACAACGGATAGTAGCCTTTGTATCTTCCTTGATCTTCTCCTCAGTTTCGGTAGTACCATCCCAGTGGGCAAGGATAAAGCCACCTTCTTCAATCTTTTCCTTGAATTCGTCGTAACTATCCACTTTCGTGATGTGAGAGTTACGATAGTTGAGAGCCTTCTGGTAAATATTTGCTTGAATTTCTTCCAACAGATCTTTTACGTATTCCTCGATACCATCGCAAGAACGGGTTTCTTTTTCCAGCGTATCGCGGCGCATTACTTCCATTGTATTGTTTTCCAGATCACGACCACCCATCACAAGACGTACAGGTACACCTTTCAATTCATAGTCTGCAAACTTGAAGCCCGGACGTTTGTTATCGGCATTATCATATTTCACCGAAACACCCATAGATTTCAGTTTAGCAACGATACCGGCTACCTTCTCATCAATCTTCTGCAGCATCTCTGCATTCTTATAGATAGGCACGATAACCACCTGTATCGGAGCCAAATGAGGAGGCAGTACAAGTCCGTTATCATCAGAGTGAGTCATGATCAGTGCTCCCATCAAGCGGGTAGATACCCCCCATGAAGTAGCCCAAACATATTCCATTTTATTTTCCTTGTTCACGAACTGCACATCAAATGCCTTGGCAAAATTCTGTCCAAGGAAGTGAGACGTACCACTTTGCAAAGCTTTTCCGTCCTGCATCATGGCTTCGATAGTGTAAGTATCCAGCGCACCGGCAAAACGTTCATTGGCAGATTTCACACCTTTCACTACAGGAACAGCCATATATTTTTCGGCAAATTCGGCATATACGTTCAGCATACGTACTGCTTCTTCTTCAGCTTCTTCACGAGTGGCGTGTGCTGTATGTCCCTCCTGCCACAGGAATTCTGCAGTACGCAGGAAGAGGCGGGTACGCATTTCCCAACGCATCACGTTCGCCCATTGATTACACAAAATAGGCAGATCGCGATAAGAATTAATCCAGTTCTTATAAGTATTCCAGATGATGGTTTCAGAAGTAGGACGGATAATCAGTTCTTCTTCCAGTTTAGCTTCCGGGTCTACAATTACTCCGCTACCGTCAGGAGCATTTTTCAGACGATGGTGTGTTACTACTGCACACTCCTTTGCAAAACCTTCCACATGTTCCGCTTCACGGCTGAGGAAAGACTTCGGAATCAGCAAAGGGAAATAGGCATTCACGTGTCCTGTTTCCTTAAACATATCATCCAGCTGACGCTGCATTTTCTCCCAGATAGCGTATCCGTAAGGTTTGATCACCATACAGCCACGCACAGCCGATTGTTCCGCCAGATCGGCCTTCACCACCAACTCATTATACCACTGCGAATAATTCTCGCTGCGTTTGGTCAGGTCTTTTAATTCTACTGCCATTTTATTTCGTTTTTTAAAGTTTTTTCGGATGTGTCTATTAAACAGTCGGCAAAAATACAAAAAATTGCGTGAATAGTGCGTTTGATAAACACACTATTTTAAAAAAGCCGCTATCCGGATGATTTAGGGATAGCGGCTTTCATTTTATGTTGTTACTATACATTTACTCTATTCTCCAATAACAATAGCGTAATAATCTTCTAGATCTTCATGAAGGAGAGCAGAACACCCTAATGAAGAAGTTAATGCGTCAAACTCCATGACAGTAATTATCTGGCAAGAACCGACTTCTTTCACAATCAATAAATCTCTATCCCCAGTTATCAGATAATCAGCTCTTGACACTAATGCAAGTTCTAATAAATAATCATCCTTAGGATCCCGACAACGGGAAGAAATATTACCTATTTCGTAGTACAATGTCTCTTGAGCCCAAAAATCCCATAGCATATCTAAATGCTCTTTGGAGAAATATTTTACAAATTTAGGACGTGAAGCAACGCTTTCAATCTCATCTAAAAGTTCTTTAGAAACTACAAGTTCTACATTTCCATTAGATATGAGTTCCAACAAGCAAGACAGCTTCTTGCCTATAAGAAAGCTAATCCAAAGATTTGTATCAATAATTATTCTCATTTCGCAATCGCTTTTCATACGCCTCTTGCCTAACAGCTTCCACTTCTGCATCTATCTCCTTTTGGGAAATTTCATCTGTCTTAAAAGTTTCTAATAATCGTCTCAACTTAATGCCTCTCGTTTCAGCAGCAAGTGCACGGCTCAATTCCAACTTATCATCATCAGAAAGTTGTTGAGTTAACTCTAATATCTGATTATAATTCAGACGTATTTTCAATGATACTGTTGCCATACGATTATACATTGATATTACCCATAAACAAAAGTACAACTATTTGGGCAACAATCAAACAAAGAAATGATTATTTTTCTAAAGATTGACATCCTCTCTTATTTATCTATACCCAGCCTATCAGCCGTAAGCGTCCAAAACATGGTATACACCTTTCAGGCGAGTACCAGTAGGTACTCGTCACTTGTCTTGGATATTAAGTTTTAATGCGATTACATTAGTTTCTATAAAAAAGGTACCCTGTGATAGAGTACCTTTTTAATTGTGTGTATAACTTATTTCTGAACTTCCCCTTTTTCATTGAAAAGAACCGGATTCTCGGTACCGGCTGCATCCACCAATGTTACCTTGTAAGTCTTAGTTCCATCTTCAGCAACTTCAACGGCTGCCTCTTTGATGGTTGCTTCCGAGTAGTTTTCCTTGATGGCATCCTGAACTGCCTGCGGGAGTTCTTTTACATCAATCGGTTTAAACTCGTTGATCATCGTTACGATTTCAACATCCGATACCATGTTGTTAGCAAATGCTACTGAAGTACCCAATCCCATTACCAATGCTACTGCTAAAAATAACTTTTTCATAATTCTAATTGTTTAAGTTAAACATTTCTTGTTAGCTCTCACATAATATAGTACAAGACGCATGCCAAAACTATTTCCAAACAAGTATCACACTATATATCAACTACTTAAACCGAAACCATATAAAAGACATTTTCCTAATTTGAGTATTTTTTCTACAACTATGTGGATATCCGTCCACAGTAATATACACTTTATAAACTATCACCTTTCTATTTTTCACTCCTACCATTAGGACTATGTAAACAGAAGAAATTCTTCATAAATCCAATATAAATAATACTAAGCAATAAAATAGTACACGATAAATATAAATAGCCATGGTCCAAGAAATATATATATCCTATTATTACAATTACCTGCATAGCCATATAAATCAGCGATACCACTACATGAGGCATCTTCAATTCATTCGCCATCAATTGATACATATGTTTACGATGGGGCAAACCGATATTCTCATGAAGCATCAGGCGATGAATGATAGTCAGAACACTGTCGACACCATAGACAGACAATAAGATAATCCAACTGAAATCTTCAGTCTTAATTATAAGTTTTCCTATCAGAAAAAGAAGAATAAAAGCAATACTCACGGAACCGACATCACCGGCAAAACACCTCGCTTTCTTACGGAAGTTAAAGAAGCAGAAGACCAGGACGGAGCAGAAAACAGTATAGATTAGAGCAGGCTCTACAAACTGAGTTACTTCAGCATTGATATAAGCCAATGCACCAAGGATAACCAACGAATAACCACCCGTTATCCCATTGATACCATCCATAAAATTATAGGCATTGATGATGCCTGTACAAACAATCAAAGCTATAATAATCCACCACCACGAAAGAGAAAACAAGCCCCATTGGTAAAACATCAAAGCCATAGCAGTGAAGTGAAACACCAATCGCAAACCTTGGGAAATGGAACGGATATCATCCACAAAACTAATAAATGTGATTAGAGTCAATGCCAGCATAAACCAAAGATATCCCCAGTCATTACTCAGGAAATAGCCCAAAGCTCCAAAATAGAAGATGATTCCGCCACCACGCAAAGTAATCCGGGTATGGGAACTTCTCTCATTCGGCTTATCGATGATATTGCACTTATCAGCTATTCTAAAATAAAAAAGTTCTGCCAGAAATAGCAGAACCAAAGATATTATATAATACATTATTCGTTTTTATTAATCCAGTAAACTAAAACCTGCATACCTATAAACAAGAATATTACAGTACCTAAAACAGCAAGGATAATATATAAAAACATAATTATCGTATTTTAAAATGTTCCAATACACTCATTGGTTTCCAGCCCAACTCACGTATTGCCTTTTCATTACTAAATGTCAACGTTCTCGTTAGTTTATTCAATTTTAAAGAATTAATAGGTACTTTCTTACCGAAGCAATCCCCAATCAAAGCCATACACTTAGCCAGCCAATAAGGAATTGATAAAGGCAATGATTTATTCATCTGCTCACAAATCAGAGTTTCTAATTCTCTGAATGTAGGCTGATAACTATCGCACACATTGTATATACCACCTTTCTCAATTAATAAAGGAACCAAATTTGCAATATCTTGAACCATCAATACACTCTTGCGTGCTTTACCACCTGCAATACTAAAATATCTCCCTCTACGAATACCATTAATCATTGCTCCTAAATTTCCTGGAGGATTAGTTCCGGCAATCAACGAAGGGCGAATAATACTTAAAACAACGTCATGTTCTAAACACCATTCCTGCAAATACTCCTCAGCTAAACGTTTACTTACAGCATATGGTGTAACCCCTCTTAGTGATTGCTCTTCTGTTATACATTCTCCAAAATCACACCCATATACTGCTACAGTAGAAATAAAGATGAACGCTTGAGGTACTCCTTTCTTTTCTAATGCAGTGCAAAGATTCTTTGTTCCTTGTAAATTTACATCAAAAAATTCTTGTTTCTCTGCCTCTGATTTAGGAATTGAGTGTGCTTTACCAGCAGCATGTAATACAACATTATACCGTTCATGCAATTCTGGTATTTCTTTCGCTATATTTACACTATAATTATCTTGAGGTGTCAAACCTACAGTCGTAACTTCATATTTCCTTTCCAGAAGAGGATAAATGTTGTTGCCTAAGAATCCTGAGGCTCCTATGAATAAAAGTTTCATAAAGAATAGTTGAGATATAATAAAAGCATATTAATATTTAGTTCCTGAAATAGAATTATAAATCTGCATATAGCTATTAACCATTTTTTCTACCGTTAAAATTTTCTGATAACCCCTCAATGCTTTTCGAGAAAATATGTTATAAACATTTGGCTTTTCCAATATATACTGCAATTTTTCAACGAACTCCTCTGGTGTATTTTCTACTGTATAACCATTCTCTCCATTCACTACAATCTCACTTATTCCTCCCACATTTGAGGCCACAACAGGTTTACCCAAAGACATAGCTTCAATAATTGTCATGGGAAGCCCTTCATAATTGCTGGGAAGCATAAATACATCTGCATATTCATTATATGCTCCTGCATTAGGAAGACTTCCCATGAAAAATACATTAGAGGGATGTTCTTCTGTATATGCATGTTGATTTCCAATCCAAATGAAAGCATATCGTGGCAAAAGAGTTGCTACCTTCAAAAATAAATCCACCCTTTTGGGAGGAAATAATCTAGCTATACACAATACTTTATATGTGTATTCTTTCATCTGTTTAAACGGATCGTCCTCTAATTTATGTGGAATAGGTACACCATTATATATCACGTAGACATTATTTGTTATTCCTTCTTTTAGCAAATTCCGTCCATCATATTTACTCACACCAACAATAGATCTGCATCGGGTCTGCAAAAATCTTTCAATTGGCAAATATTTCCTGTAAATGACACGAATGGAATCAAAGCCATGAACTGTATATACAATTTTTACTTTAGGAAAAGCTATTCGACCTAGAATTCCAACCTTGGAAGAATGGAGATGAATAATATCTGGCTTATACTTCCGGTACAAACTCTTTAAAGCAAAAAACGTCTTTATCTCATTCATTGGTGATAATGCTCTATGTAAAGAGGGTATCTTTTCTTGTTTAATAGAAGATACCAGTAAACTCCACATTTTACCATCTCCTTCACCTGCAGCAACAATCACTTCGTGCTCCTTACAAAGACTATTTGCTAAATTAACGACAACAGACTGCGCACCACCTAAGTTGCAAAGTGTAATGACTTGAAGAATTATCATTGCAAGAATTATTGTACTCTGTACATGACTATCAAGATACTTTATATCTGTCAGTCGATATTGAGCTATTTGATTGATTAAAAATTAAGTTATTTTACAGTATAGAGAACAAAGTAATAAATATTTATCCTTTTATCTATTAGCTATTTTTCTCACAAATTCTTGAGCTGTTAAAAATGAAATATCTATAGGATTATTTTTCAAACGAGATAAATTAATACCCGCTAATATCCTTTCTGTAGAATAACACAACTGCTTTTTTTCTAAATGAAGTAATGCAAGAAAATGCTTTAGTACATCAGGAAAGGTCTCAATATTCATATCCAACAATACCAATAAATGATGCATTTTTTTTAAATAATCAGACAATAACAATCTCTTAGAAAGAGCCTCGGTAAACAATATATTATATTCAAAGAAATATGGAAATATCAACGCTACCGCATGTCCATGCGGATATCCATAATAAGTCGTAAATGGATAAGAAAAAGCATGTGGAGCCGTGGTCTTAGTAATATTAATAGCACGGCCAGCCCAATAAGATCCTTCCGAAACTTTATCTCTTACATCGTCAGTAGGAGAATTCACAGCCAATGGTAAATTTGACCATAAAAGTTTAATCGCTTTCTCTGCATATCCATCCGATTCTGCGGTAGCATTAACATTCCAATAAGCTTCTATAGCTTGAGCCAAAGCATCAAAACCGGTACAGGCTGTCAAATATTTCGGATTATTGTACGTAAATGGAGGATAAACAATTGCCGTATCGGGTAAAACAACAGCATGTTCTACTGAATATTTCACCTTATCTTTATACAATACAGCAAAATGAGTGGCTTCACTTCCAGTACCGGCTGTGGTGGGAAGAGCTATCAATGGAAGCAACTCCTGCCTTTTTTCAAACTTACCACTTGTAGGCTCACCTGAATAAGAATAAAAAAAACGAAGCAGCTTTGCCATATCTAATACACTACCTCCACCAACAGCAACAATGACAGAAAAAGAAAATCGTTTCATCAATAAAAGTCCTCTTTCCAAATCTTCGATTTTAGGATTTTCTTCGAAGTCATAGTACTCTGTTACTTCACAGCATAAATCATCAAAGACAGAATCCATTATAGACTTAGCACCACATATCTCATAAGATTTCTTTCCGCGTACCAGAAAGATATGGCGGGGAGAATACTCCCGCAAAATGGGAAGTAACTTTTCTATTGAAGATCTCCCTAAAAAAAAGCATTGTTCCATAAATACTTTATTCGCTATCTAAAAAAAGCATGAATGCTTCTTTATTCTGTACCGGAGTAGTAGTTGGACGTCCTAAATCCTCACGGGCTCCTTTTCTAACTTTGACCTCCAGCAAAATAGGTCCTCGCATTTGCTTCATTCTCTCAAGAGTCTCACGCAGGCTCTCACTATCAGAAACAGACAAGGCTATTTCATAGCCACAAGCCTGGGCTATTTTACACAAATCAACGTCAAAAGCAACTGTCGGCTGACCACCTACAGAATCATGGGCACCATTATTGAAGACAATGTGCACATAGTTGGCCGGATGCAGGGAACCTGTTATTGCAAGCGAACCCATATGCATCAAAGTGGCCCCATCACCATCAAAACAATAAATTCTACGATTCTTTTTTTCAAGAGCAATACCTAAAGCTATTTGAGATGCATGCCCCATGGAACCTACCGTCAAAAAATCCCTCTCATGTCCCATAGATACAGAAGCACGATATTCAAATAATTCACGTGATATCATACCTGTTGTAGACACTACAACATTATCGTTAGCTAATGAGGATGCGATAAGTTGAATAGCTGTTTCCCTTTTTAATGGTAATATTGTATCCTCATTCCGTCGAAGTTTATACTCCTCAAAAGTTCCTTTTTGGATTACAAAAGCAAAAGGTTCTCTTGTTTCATCCATATAAGATGCTGCATGACTCAATTGGGATAGAAATTCCTTCTCATCCTGAGATAAGACAGTATACTTTATTCCCATAGCTTCAAGTAAAGGAAGTGTTACCTTACCTTGCTTGATATGTTGGGGTTCATCTTTTACTCCCGGTTCACCACGCCAACCTATTAAGAATAATGAAGGGATATTATAAACTTCCTTATCGGTTAGTGACATCAAAGGGTTGACCGTATTGCCCAAACCGGAATTCTGCATATAGACAACCGGGATTTTTCCCGTAGCCAAATAATAACCAGCAGCTAAACCAACTGCAGCCCCCTCATTTGCCGCGATTATATTTCGGTCAGCAGCAAAATGGTCTGTGATGTATGCACATATATTTTTCAATAAAGAATCGGGAACTCCCGTGAAAAAATCCATTTGCATGGAACCAAGGGATTCCACAAAGAATTTTGGAGAAATCATAGTGACAAGAGTCTTAAATTAAAAAAGAGGATTACTTGGTACCCGGAATTAACTCTAATATTTCCTTGACAGGCATGCATAAATCATTGGCCTCATAAGAACGGGCATTAGCCAGAATAGACTTCGCAGTATTAAGCATAGCAGGATAGGCACTTCTAAGCATATGGTTTGCATATATTACCACATTTACTCCCCAGGATGCCAGTTCATCTTCTGTGATATGATTATAGGTTGTAGGAACAACCACAATAGGAATCGACTTATGTGTTTTGCGCAAAGCCGTACAGAAATTCCTTATATCCTCGCCGGATTTATCCTTGCTATGAATCATGACACCATCCGTACCCGCTTCAATGTATGCCAACGCACGTTCCAGTGCATCGTCCAGACCTTTACCGGCAATAAAGCTTTCAATGCGGGCTATTACCATAAAATCATCTGTTATCTGGGCACGCTTACCAGCTCTTATCTTATCACAAAATCCTTCTATTGTATCCTGAGTCTGGACAGCATCCGTACCAAAAAGAGAATTTTTCTTCAAGCCTATTTTATCCTCAATGATAACGGCAGATATGCCTAAACGTTCCAATGTACGAACAGTAAATACGAAATGTTCTATTTTTCCACCTGTATCACCGTCAAAGATCACAGGTTTAGTAGTGCATTCTAAAGCATCATTCAAATCATGGAGGCGAGTAGTCAAATCGACAGCTTCAATGTCAGGCTTACCTTTAGATGTAGAATCAGTCAAACTACTGGACCACATCCCGTCAAATTCACGTTTCGTACCATTTACCTCAACACTCGTGTTTTCTATTATCAAACCGGTCAGTCCACTATGAGATTCACAGATACGAACTATTTTTTTGGCAGCTATCAGTCGCTTCAACCTTTTCAGGCGAATTTCAGGGGTAGTCCCTATTTCTTTCAACTTAGTATTCAACTGGGTAGAAGATATCCCCTTCGTATAAGGAACATCTATCACTTTACCGCCCCATTTGGAAATAGTATCTATTACTCGCTGACGGGTTTCCTTTTGAATACCTTCCTTCCAGTCATCACCATGAACAACAAAATCAGGCTTGATTAACTCTAGATTTGGAACATAGTCAAGAGTTGTTTGAGGTATTACTTCATCAACACCTTTTAGATTCTGAACAATTAATGAGCGCTGATCATAATTCAAGTACGGTAAGCGTTTGTAGCTGGCAATAGCAGCATCAGTCAACACACCAACTATCACACGCCCTAATCCAGATGCTTCATGAATGATATTCAAATGACCAGGATGAATAATATCAGCACTCATACCGACATAAACTTTTTTCTCCATGATTTTTTGTATTTTTTTAAGTGGAAATGTTTTAATGATATTCAGATATTAATGTTCTGATAGATGATATCTAAACTTTTTAAAGTTGCTGCACCATATTCAGATACAAATTTTTCTCTGAAACAAATTGTTTTTTCATCATTTTTCGTATTTTTCGTGTTTATAATGGTGTCCAATAATTGATCTTCATCGGATACGGACACCAATTCTTTCCGAATATCAAAATAAACCCCTCTCTCTTGTACATACTTGTCATAGTCATAAGAAAAACAAAGCATGGGTTTACCTGTTATCGAAAAATCAAAAAGAACACCTGAATAATCAGATATCAGAATATCAGCAATAGCCATCAAATCATTCAGAGAGCTATAATCCGAAACGTTGTGGATAAATGAATTAGTGACAACATTCAATACTTTATTTACAGCCTGATGTGCTCTGAACAAAACCACATAATCTGCCGAAAGTTTACTTTCCCATTTTTTTAAATCAATAGGTGGTGCAAATACACAGTTACCATCTTTTTCCATTCCGAAATCACGGAAGGTAGGAGCATACAATATTATTTTCTTTCCAGAAGTGATATGTAACCTTTTTCTAATAACATCCAAATCCGATTGGCTGTACTTCAATAAAGAGTCATTGCGAGGTAATCCTGTTATTTTTATCTTTTCAAGAGGAATCCCAAATGCATGAGAATACACTTCTTTTTCATAGTTACCTTGCGCCAGCAATACATCAATCTTCCATTTTTTTACATTTGTTTTAAAGGTCCCTTTGCCAGATATCATATCCTGCCCTATTTTTTTTATCGGAGTTCCATGCCAGGTATGCAAATAAAAAACATTTCTTCCCTTAAAAGATAACCCTCTTTCTATTCCTACATCAGCAATCCAACACCTGGCCCTCAGAGCTACAACAAAATAACTAAAACTATTTACACAAACTTTCGAGCACTTTACATCAGGAAATTTAGATATATCCGTAAAAGCCCATATAAACTTCCATTCTGCAAAGCGTTCATCCTGCAACATCTGTTCATAAATAGCTCGAGGATTATCTCCGTATTTTTTACCTGAGAAACTTGAAAATAGAATGAGTTTATCATCAACCGGAACTATATATTTCAAGACATTAAGAGCTAAAGATCCTATGACGTAATAAATATCATATAGAGTCTTATTATTCCTTATCCATACTTTCAATTGATCCACCATCTTCATTGTCTTTTTACATTATTCATAAACTCGTCCAAAAAAGTATTTCGACGATTCTCCAAGACTGAAAATTCATAGTTTTTTGCCTCTATATAATTTTGCCGTGCACACTTCTCCATTTTATCAAAATCAAAAGATGTTAACAAGCTACATATATCATTCACATTTCCAGTTCTAAAGATGCAATTCTTATCAAGTAATTCAGGAATACCAGCAATATTACTTCCCAATGCAGGGCAAGCACGACTCATAGCTTCAACTAATGCACGTGGTAAACCTTCTGTTTTACTTGGCTGTATATAGATATCTGCTTTATCTAAAATAGAAGTTATATCATCATGTGGAACACTCCCATAAAATTTCACGAGTTCAGCAACACCCAAGTTCTTAGACAACATTTTTAAATATGAAGGATTCCCCCCTCCTACCAAATGATATTCAAAAAGTAATCCTTTCTTTTTTAGTCTTGCAATAGCTTGAATTACATACTCTTGCCCTTTATATTTCACATCGACAGGTGCCAATGTAATCAGTGTTAACAAACCGTTTTCACTTCTCAATTTATGGATTTTATCTAACCTTTTTCTCAATATATCTGAAGATCCGTCAGATAATATAACGTCACTACACCCAAGTGATTTTCCTAGAGTTGGATAGCGTTTCTGCAAAAAACGTTGTGTCACATAAATGGTATAATCTGCTCTATAAATAGCCCTTCGTGTAGTCCAAAATCGAAAAGGCGCAATCAGTTTTCCGCGAATGCCATAGTTCCAATGGGCATCCCAAGAACATCCAACCACAATCCTTAAGCAAGGCTTACCATACTTTTGAGCACATGATATGACTTGTTCTGCCACAAACGATGGAAGATGAACAATGCAGAAATCTACTTGTTGCATAGTAGCTTCCACTATTGCAGCATTCTTCTTGTGCTCAAAAACAAGAGATTTTAAACTATTGATTTTAAACACATTTACAAACTCTACATTTTCTACATCTAGTTGATTTTGCATAGGTTTATCACTATCTTTGATTATATTTAAGCAAATCAGATGTTGCCCTAAACGTTTGTAGCGTGGAATAAAAGTGCTCATTGAATTGTTGTAATATTGGCCATTACAAAATTCTATTTCAGAAGGTGTGGATACTAAAATATTCATACAATATTAAATATATAATAAAAAGGAATCACCTTTTTTTATTAAAGGTGTCACACATATTCATCATAAGTAAAGTTCAGACAATCGTTTAAAATACCTTTCCAGCAACATTTTGCTAACAAATCTAATATCATATCCTACATCAGCAACAAGTTTTTCAGCATGAAGAACACGTCCTACATGAGCAGCTTGTGTGATGGCATCACACCATTTTTGTTTACTATCCGTCAAGGATTTAAAAATTAGTGTATCAAGGATTTTACATTCTGAGGTAATTGCAGATGATAATACACAAGGTATTCCAGTAGCCTGAGCTTCAATTACGGAAACAGGCAATCCTTCATGGAGAGAAGGCATCAATAAAACATCAAACATAGATAATAAATTAGGAATATCTTTCCTAACTCCAGTCAATGTTACGTTTTCTGATATGTTCAATTCTCTAATTTTACTTTCTATACGAAGACGCAAATCACCGTCACCAACTAAAAATAAATGTGTGTCCGGTTGAAAAAGTAAAAACTCAGCAAATATTTCTAACAAAAACACATGATTTTTAGGGATACGAAATGCAGAGACATTACCTATTACTAATTGTTCCTTTTTCAGTCCAAACTCTTCACGCAATTTCCATCGGGACTCATCATCAAATTTATACTGATATAGATCAATACCATTATGTATTATGGTAAAATTTTTATTAATATATTGTTTACGAGTGTACATCCAACGAGCAGCTAGGTCCGAACAAGCATAAAAATCCGTTGCGTATTTGTTTATGAATAGTTGGTTAAATCTATGAATGTATTCATGAAATTTACTCCCTCCTTCTTTTGTGTTATGACTGTGTATAATTCGTATAGGAACCCCCCATTTTGTAGCCGCTTGTAATGGCATAATATCACTTAAAGAACTGGAATGTTGGTGCACTATTTTATATTCGGGGTGCGCTTTAAAAAATAAGTTCAAAGCATTTCTTCTTTTCAGAACTCCTTCCCTCCGTGAAGGAATATCATAAATACGTCCACCCAATGATATGATTTCTTTTGTATAATGACATTCACAATGGACATTTATTAAAAAATCAAATTGCACTTTTTCTCTGTCAATATGACGATAAATGTTCATTAAGAAGGTTTCAATACCACCACGGTTTAGTGCATATAGAATGTGTAACACTCGTATCATAGTAATTTCAGAATAAATTTAAATAGCTATTATTGTAAGAATACGAATAAATTTAATATCCTTCAGGTAATGTTGTGATATCTAACAATCCAAACAAGTTTAAATGGAAAATCGAAAAATTCAGTGATCTATATTCCTTTCCTAAATACATAAAAAAAGGACCAGATAAAAAAATAAGCATACAAAGACATAACAAAAAACGCTTAGTATACCATTTTAAGTTGCACGAAAACAGTGCATAAGTGAAGTATAATGTGACAAGCAATTTAAAGAGCATCATTGTGCGAGACAAAATGAATGAAGAACAAGTGAACACTGTATACGAAAAAAACAAAAAAGTAAAATAATGTATACGCAATACACTAGAAGGCATAGCACGACGATTTTTATCAACGCCATATATAATAAAAGGAAGTACCAAAACAGAAAATAGAATAATGACAAAACGTAGTACTGAACCAGAATACAATGCATTATCTATTTTACCTGCAAAAAAGTAATCATTAATCTTTCCCGCCATACCAGCACCAATACTTCCAAAAGTAGACAGAATTTCTGTTAACATTGTCATAAGCGGAACAAAAAAGAAAAAGCTTGCCAGCAAGCACAAAGACAACATAAACACCATTTTTCGTCTAAAGAGAAACGTACAAATATATAATAATACAACAGGCCAAAGCGAAAAATGTATCAAACAAGGAAATAACAGCAACAGCACTCTTTTCAATTTAGATAATTTTTCATCGGGAATAGTGACAATAAATAAAAAAAGCATATTGGCATTTCCCTGTCTCATACCACTAAATTCTGTTACAGGCATGAGAGAAAGGAACATTCCAGCAGGAAGTAAAAAATTATAAAAAAATGATTGAACTTTTAATAATGGACGCCAATGAAGTATTACCCCCAACCCTAAGCCATAGTAACAGATCGCCCCAAGAAATCCTACCACTTGATGTGTGTTCACCAACTTACCAGTTAGCCAATACAACAAGTATAAAAAAAAGTCCGGCTTCTCAGACTGAGATTGATAAAAAATAAACTCCGGCAAAGTTTCAGCTAATTTCAATTTATCAAACATCATGTAATGACGGGGAAGATCGTCATTGGAAAGAGGCATAAATGTATAACCTAATAATCCGAAAAATAAAATAATGAGAGAAATTGCTAATTTCTCATCGTGACGACGTACTATAGCACAGATTGATAACAACATGCCTGCAAATGGACATGCAATGAACACAACAATCAGTACAAACCTAAATTGCAGTATAGTACTGTTTTTTATAAATGCAAAGGATACATCTTGCTTACCAACCATGATTTTAATTCATATTTCAGTTTATACAAACTACGATATGGAGTAACATGTACAAGTATATATATATGTAGAGCACGAATACAAGAAAATGATTCTTGTAAAGTACACCAAGACAAGGCTTTTAATAATTCCTCTTCAGCAAATAATTCATGGAGTGAAATCTTACCATATTTCCACAAGCGGGCACGATCTTCTATGGTTGTCGCCACTAATACAGAATTAATTTCTTCATGTGGCTTTAATAATTTATAGATATATTGCATTTGGAAAACAATCTGCTTAAGTTTACGATTGTCAATTCGCATAGTAGATGATTCTCCGTTAAACACATAATAGTAAGTAGATTCCTTTATCACTTCCACATGCCGCACTTGTTCTATTATCTGGTAGAATAGTATAGCATCTTCACCATTAGTCTGATGAGGAAAAGTTGTGTACTTATAATCTCTAAACAATTTAGCGGAAAAAATTTTAGCACATAAAGAATGAGCAAACTCTTTTTTAAGTAATGACTCGTATACAGCTGTAGCATCTGTCCCGTAACTTAACTTGTATGATACAGTAGTATCACCCCATGGGCAACGACGCACCCAAGCTGATGCTACAATATCTGCACCGGTTGAGGTGACAGCAGTGTAAAGCAGTTCCAATGCATTGAACGGCATGTAATCATCGCTGTCACAAAATACTATATAATCACCTTTTGCATTCCGATAACCAACTTGCCTAGTCCACATAAGCCCCATATTTTTTTCATTATATACAAGAGTAAAACGACTGTCTTTCTGGGCATACTGTTCTACAATACCCATCGAGTTATCTGGTGAACAATCATCAACGACCACTATCTCAATATCGTATAATGTTTGTCCGATGAGAGAGTCAAGACAACGAGTTATGTATTTCTCGACATTATAGACAGGAACAACTACTGATACCTTCATTACAAAAAAATATATATATTATAATGTTTTACAAATATGTATTACTAAACTATTATCACATCATCTCGTCCTACACAAGAGCCCTATCACTCGTTTCATCATTTCCCGACAAGTATGGTCAGCAAAAAACAATAGAGGCAAACTAAGTAACATATACAAAAAAACTAATACCAAGGCATGAAAGCCAAGTTGCAAAAACGAATCGATCTCAATACAAGACCAAATTTTCTTCGATATTCCCACTGCTATTGAAAAAGGAATAGCCATGATTATTAAATACTTACCATACCGCCAAAGATATTCCAATGGATTCTCTTGAAATCCTCTTTTATACAAGAAATAAGGCTTCCAAATGCACACAATAATTAATAAGCTAACCAATACTCCCAGCAGAATTCCAACTAATCCCCAAAAATATCCCAATAGCACAGAAAGTCCCAAATTCAACACGACCTCTGTTATAGGCGCCCAAGTGTCCTCAAACAACCCGTAAGCAGCCAAGAAAGTATCATTTGTACGCGTCAAAGCAATAAAAGTATATACCAACAATACCATAAATGCCGACTGCGATAAAATGTATTCCGTACCCACCCACAACCCAACAAAAGAGTGTCCTAACATATACAGAACGAAACAAATTACAGAAGCTATCCACATTCTCAATGAAGTAATTTCCCAAAAAACAGTTTTAATTCTTCTATGATTTCCTTCGGCAACTAAATTTCCTACACCTGCATTTATACTATTCAACAATGCACTCATCAACGTTACAACTCCAAAAACTATCAACATATAGTTCCCATAAATAGCTACTAACGTAAGTGAAGCATAAGCATAAATAATAATAGGACTGGTTTGTGATAATATGAAATAAGAAATTTTATGGAAAAACAGCTGCTTGGTCTTTGTTACAATATTTGGATATTGCTGCTGTAGTTTCTTTCCTTTCGATACTATAGGATGTAACCAGGGATATTCCTTTTTTATTTCTTTATCCAGTATTATGGAAGTCATAACAGCCATAACAGCTTCTATCACCATCCACCAAACGTACCCATAAGCAAACTGCCAAACAGCCAGCATTTGAAAAAGAATCTTAAGTGCTTTTGTTCCTTGTACACTTAGCGTTATACGGTATTCCTTTTGATCTGCTGACAAAACTATTTGACGATAGTTAACAAAGTAGCCTAGTAATGCACTAAACATTAATGCAATCAAAGAACCATAAGCATACCATAAAGGAAGTTCTGCTTTCGCAAAAAATAAAGGGAAGAAACACATCAGTATACACGACCCACCTATCACAAAAAAAGCAATCCTTCGGTAAAGCCATCCTTGTATAGACACTATATCGTTAATAGATTGCCTATCACCATCATAAATCGGTTTATACAAATTATATGCTACAGCTGCTCCTATTCCCATCTCGGCAAGATTGAGAAAGCTCAACAGATTCTGTAGCGTCATATTTAGTCCCAACACCTCACTTCCAAGGTAATCCAAGAAAATTTTACGAGAAAAAAACTGAAGAACCAAATTAATGAAGTAGAACACAAGGGCTACTTTGGCATTATAAATACTTCTAATCGTCCTTGAACTCATCTTTTTAATAGCTCACTACAGTTCTAAATCCTCCATGTACAAACAACTATGATTCAGAGATTATTCTATATAGCCTTTCATTATGAATTGAGTAGCTTCTAAAGATAGCAAATATTTCTTCTTCCTCTCCCAATCCCAGCCATAAGTCCCTAAATTGTATTTTGACATCCGTTCCAGAAAAGAATCTACTGTCCCAATCTTTTTTGCAGGATTTCCACCAACTATCCATCCCGAAGGAACACTCTTTGCCACAACACTGCCAGCAGATACAATTACATTATCCGAAATAGTAACTCCTGGAAGTATCAATGCATTATTTCCAATATATACTTTATTTCCTATATTTACTTTTCCAAAAAAGTCTCCCTTTTCTATACTATTATGCACCAACATCCAAGCTCCTCCATGTGTAAATATCTTCACTCCAGCGGTAATCTGCACATAATCACCAATTGTTATAAGATAAGGCTCTGATCCAAAACTTCTCGAAGCTATAGAACATCCTTTTCCCATAGTACACCCTCTTTTTCTAAGCCAGGTCTCATTGCTCATAAAATACATTTCATAGAGCCTTTTCCATATACGAAATACTCTTATCCTCATTGTATGCTATTATTAAATAATTATTCGTAAGTGTCCCTTAGTTTTGTATTGTCTTAGTAAAGAAATTCCAAATATTTATATATATTAATCAACAAACTATACTATTGTAGAATTTAGATAAAAAGACATGTAAAAGCAAGATGGAATACAAAGACAATGAATCTTATTCTTCTATTTCCTCAAACGGATACGGATTTTCTTTAATATTTTTCAACTCTTCTATGATTTCTGTTTGTTCAGAATTCAAAGTTGCCTTGTCCCAACCATCAATAATGCCATAGGCCTCTTGAAGCAAGGATTCTTCATAAATCTCCCCATAACAAAAAGCCAGCAAACGGACTTTTAGCAAAGAAGGGGGAAGCTGTTTCAAAATATTGTAGATGCGGTCTAAAACAGCTTGTTTCTTTTCTCTTTTATCTCCATTGTCGTAGATGGTGGCATTATAGCCCATCAGAAGAGCTAAACAAAGGTTGGCTTCTTCTTCGATACCGGAACTTTTTGCGGCAAAAAGAGAATCCGATTCTACAAGAACCTCCTTGTTCAGTCGAGTAAAATCATCTGAATAGATGGGTTCACCATCCATGCCAAGATACATAAGCTTATGAGCCAAATGCTGAAGCTCACGAGCACAAGAAAGCAGATCATTCATTGAAATATGAGTATGATATGATTAAATATTATTTTATTATCTTCAGATAGGATTTTGGTACTTTTACACTGGCTGTCAAAATACCATTAATACGAATAACGACGTATGTCTTATTGGCTTCTGTAGCAATTTCTCCTTCAATACCACGAAAATCGCCTTTAACGACCTTGACTTTATTCCCTATTGTGAGAGGTTCATTGTCAAAGCTGACACCGTCCGGATTCAAATCCATGACAAACATGAAATCCTTCATCTGTTTGTCGGGAACGACAAGCATGGAGTGAGTGAAAAGATCCTTCATATAGAAAAGCCGTACACCATAAACATTAGAAATGTCACAGGCTGTTTGCTTGGTGGCACAAACGAAAATCAAATTGCGGATAACAGGGACTACACTACGCTTCCGACGGTGTTTCAACTGAGATATTACAATTTTAGTCGGCAGATAATAGTCAATATCCAAATTTTCGTTTGATTTCAGCTTCTCAAGAAATTTGCCGATTGCAAATTCTTGCTTATCACGTGTACGAGCTGCAAACCAATATTTCTGAGTTTCAACCACTTGCAATAAATAAAATCGAGGATATTACTTTAGGTATGGATACGCTTCGCGGCTTGAGCAAGACATTTCCTCTTTCAAGCCGAAATAGATAAATCAAGTCGTTATCTACTTTTAATATATTGAAGACGAATGGATTAATAAAGAAAAACGTCTTTTAATCGTTCGTTTAAAAGATGGCATTTTAACCTGTATCTTCCCTAAGATTCTTTCGATAAAAAAACAAGTTTAAAATCACAATTTTATTTCAGGGATAACTCACTATGGATTAGTAACATATGACATTTATTAAAGAGAAAATCGATTTTATCTATCAGAATATTTTGTTGTTTCATTTCAAGGCATTATCTTTGCGCATATTAAACGAACGATTAAAAAACACCCCACATCCATTACAATTTTTCTTGAAACATCAGCTTTCATTCCGTTTCATGTATCTATTTCAACTATCGCAACCTCATCCCGACAGTTTCCTAACATCATATTTCTCTTTTATAATAATGTACGCACGTATACATACGCACAGGCGCGTATTTCCCTATTTTTTCTTTAGACCTTGTTACACACACTTTATATTAATAGGTAGGTAGGGCTACCACCTATTACATCGTTTTGTGCATCACACACAGAACAGAAAAGTTTCATTTTTCTATACCATTATGACAGATTTCACGAGAATAACCGTTAATTTTGCTTTCGAATGCAAATTTAAAATAAATTACTAACATCTAAAATTGTAGTTTTATGACTAAAAAAACACAATCTTGAGCATTGAGCTCATAACTAAAGATGCCTGTGGCATTGAGATCGAGAGAAAAGGAAACAGGATCGACATCCTGTTGGTTGAAAATGAACCGGTTGACCAGCAGGTCATAGTCAGGGCGGAAGAAAGAATAGAGTTCCTCACTCCCTGGATAAACATGCTTATCCATCATAAAAAAGAGGCGGGACTCAAAGGGACAAAGCATCTGGCAAGGAAGCTGTATCGCATGGCAAGGTTCGAGAAAGGAAAGCATGAGGAAGGATTTCTAACGATGGAAAGCATTAATACCGAAATAATTAGCTTAAGGAAAGAAATCAGGGAAGAGAAAGCGGGAATGGAAAAGAAGAAAGAAAAGATGTAGGAATTCAAAATTGTGCAAAAACGCCTTTTCGGTTGAAAAAGGCGTTTTTGTCATTCCGGATATTATACCCTACTTCGCACCGCCAACAAGGCAGACTAAAACAACTAACAAAGAAATGGAAAATATTCCGGTTACCGCATACAGCGGATTCAGCAACGTTCGGGGAGAGATAACCCTGAGAAAAGTAATTGAAAACATCACAAAGGGAGTACACGCAAAACTTGTATTCAAAATAAGACTGCTCGTTAGCCAGGGAAAGACAGAAGAGGCAAACAATGTGAAGAAGCAATTGCCATTCTACACCGTCACGGCAGGATACAGCGAAAAAAGACAAGCTTACAGCATCACAAGGTACACGCATGTCATCCTGTTGGACATTGACGACCAGCCCGAAGAGAAGTTGGAAGACTTGAGGGAGAAAATCAACAAGGATCCTAACACGCTGGGCAGTTTCCTCACTCCAAAGGCACATGGATTCAAGATATTCGTGTTCCTGCAGACGGAAGATGCCACCACTCTCAGGGAGACATTCTCTAACGGAGAAAAGGACTTTGCTGCGTTGGAGAAATATCACAGGATGATGTATGATACCTGCAAAGAATACTATGAAAAGCTGCTGGACGTGGAAGTGGACGGAAGCGGAAAGGATATATCAAGAGGATTCTTCACTTCTTTCGATGAAAAGGCATATCTGAATGAAGAACTTATGAAAGAGGTCGATGAGATACTGACCGGTATTGTGCCGCCTGAAAAACCGCAGACGGGGAGAAAGAAGAGTGGGAAGGCGATGAGTGAGAGTGATAAGGTGGTAAGTGATAAGGCGGTAAGTGATAGGGTGATAAGTGATAAGGCGGAAGCTGAGCCGTGGGAAAGGATGGAATTCAACAAGGCGGTACTCGCAGTAAAGAGGATTGCTAAATTCGAACCGGGAAGCAGGGACAGCTTCATATTCGCTCTGGGAAACAAATGTTATGCAAAAGCATTGGAAGAGGGCGTGGCAATTCGTTTGGCTCAGGAAAATTTCGGCGGTGAAGGGTTCGATGTGGCTGTGCCCATACACAATGCATACATCTATACCGACAAGACGGAGGAAGCAGCCATCCATCATAAGGAAGAGAAGCCGGACATTATCAACCAAGTACTCGACTTCCTGAAGGCACATTATGATATCCGAAGGAATGTAATACTGGACAGGCTGGAATACCTAAACTTCGATGAGAAAGAAGAGAGATGGAAAGGCAGGTTCCGACCTATGAGGGCAAGAAGCTACAACTCCATATTCCTGGCCTTGCAACTGGCAGGCATCAAGTGTTTCAGGAATTATCTGCAGGCGGTCATTGACTCCACCTATGCCAAGGATTTCAACCCGTTCACAGACTACGTAGAAAAACTGGAACCCTGGGATGGGGAGACAGATTATATCGGCCGGCTGGCGGATACGGTACAGGCGGAAGATCAGGAGTTCTGGAAAGAAAGTTTCCGCAGGTGGTTCGTGGGAATGCTGGCATGTGCACTGCAGGACGAGCAGGTCAACCATCTTGTGATCATCCTGTACTCCGAACAAGGAAAAGGAAAAAGTACCTGGATACGCAGGCTCTTACCTCCCCAGTGGAGGGAGTATTACCGGAACGGAATGGTGAACCCGGACAACAAGGACCACCAGCTGCTGCTCAGCACGCACCTCATCATCAATATGGAAGAATTTGAAGGGGCCAGGATAGGTGATCTGGCCGGATTGAAACGGGTCATCACACAGGAAAGCGTGACGGAGCGGAAAGCATACGACATGCAGGCATACAATTTCATACGGCATGCATCCTTCATTGCCAGTACGAACAATCGCCAATGCCTGCAGGACATAGGCGGAAACCGGCGTTTCCTCCCCTCCTCCATCATTACACTGGATTATCGCACACCGGTCAATTATGAGGGGATATATGCGCAGGCCTACGCGTTGATAAAGGAAGGATACCGGTACTGGTATGAAGGAGAGGAAATAAACGAACTGAACAGGCACAATGAACTGCACCGCATGAAAGATCCGGTGGAGGAAAACCTGCTCGTATACTTCCGCAAGCCGCAACCGGAGGATTACTGCATAAAATGGATGCCGGCGGCAGCCATACTCAGCAAGATCGCCATTTACGGAAAGATACAGGTGAACAGGCAGACCATACAGACATTGGTAATGTCACTGGAAAAATACGGTTTCCGGACAAGAAGGAATGAACAGGGAAGCACGGAATATGAAGTGGTGGACATACAAAACGATGAAGTGGACAAGGGATTCAAATAAGTGGAGCCGGGTATTGCCAGACATAAGTGCATCGCCCGATGCAGATAAGTGAGAAGGCCATCGCAGATATAAGCGTTGGCCGATACAGATAAGTGCGCAAGCCAACGCAGATATAAGCGTTCGGTTTGCGCATTATAGGATTATTCCCCCTGAGATAAAGCTCGCTTACCCCCACTCGATATCGTCAAAAAAAGTTTGAAATCGTAAAATAAAGAATGCCATTTCAGAATTAACATTCTAAATACCAACGCTATACGATTTTTCTTTAAAATTTATTGATTTTAGAATCTATATATGATCGTTTCCCGTTATTTTTGTCTTAGTCCATTTCAGCCTATATAAAAATTGCATTTTCCACATCAAAATGTAACATGAACTGGAAATATTTAACTCGACTGAAATCAAGGAAGGGAACAATATTTAAATCCACTAAAATTAGAATGATATGACACAACAAGAAGACAGAAAATTCAACAGGATTCAGAAGGGGAAATCCTGCGTAGGGTATGCAGAGTTTAAGGACAATTGCTGGAATTTTTCTATAATCTCCACGCACGAGCATTCGGATGTCCTTACCAACGAGTATGTTGCCGGGTTCATACAGGGAGAATTACAGGGCGAGGATATGATACGCGCATCACGCAACAATACTTGGAAGAACTCCTACTTGTGTGACACAAGCCATACATTTCCCCATACGTGCCCTCCGGAACCGAAAGACTTGAAGAAAGCGGAAAATTCGCTGAAAAGCAACTACCTTTTTACTACAAAATGGATAAGAGACAATCGGGAAGAACCGGCTATTGGCAAGTATGTGAAAGCGATAGAAAGGCTATTTTATCGAATGTGGGGTATATACGATGCCTTGTCTTGCGGGTATATACGCTCCATTGACGAAGTGAAGAATGACCTTTTCAATTGGGATACATTCAGTTTAGGCTACGGGGAAGATAAAATATCTTTCGGAGACATCTACTTTATCAATACTCAGATGGACTTGATGGATGCCGTGGCCAACTCACTGGAAAGCACATACGGTTTGCACAAGCCCGACCATTGTTCCGCTTTCGTCAAACGGACAGATGACGGAGACATCGTATGGACGCACAACAGTTGGTGCGGCTACCTGTCGAATTCACACACGATTTCCTACACAATCCGCAATAATGAGGGAGGGATCGACTTTGTGTCACAGAATTCGTATTGTTTCGGGCAAGTAGGCAGCAACATGGATTTTGGATTCAACAAACATGGCATTTGCTTCAATGAAACCACTCACCGTTATTCATACAATCCCATGTCGCAGTCGCAAAAAGAAGAGGCAGTATGGCTGTGTTGGCGTTCTGCTGCTGCCGAAATGTTCGCGACAGATATTGACGATTTCTTCAACTACATAAAAATCAGCAATTCGGGCACCTATCTGAACGGTTATATGGTTATTGATGCCAATACGAAAGAAATGTCATTGATAGAAATGAGTTATAAGCGTTTTGCAATGTTAAGGTGTGGAAAGGATAACTGCTTAACCGGGAAATATGAACCTGAAAATGAATTCGATCCGGATTTGGATTATGATAAGCACCTGATGACTAATGAATATATCTTGGGAGTAAACTATCCGGTATTCAAAAAAGTGGCGTATGACTTAGGCTCCACAGACAACAGGCCACTCAGGCGAGTGCAGTTCTTTGACATGATTGGGAATGTGAACAATGAGGAAGACGCAAAAGCTTTGATTACCCACATAGCAGATGACGAGCCACTGTCCATCTATGGACGTTGGGACTTGGGATTTGGAACAACGGAATACCCCAGAACCATTCCTGACGGAGCAGTCGACTCTAAGGCGTTTTCTGCAAACAAGGTTCTTGAATTACTTTCAGGTCTAAAGTACGAACCGTCCGATGAAGGCACGAAAACTTCATTTTGGATGCTGTACGGGGTAGCCTGGTTCAAGGGCAAGCCTTTCGTATGGTCACAGTCACCATGGAAAGAATACAAAGATGATCCGGCGAAAGACTTCGTACCGGATGAACTGACCGGGAAGTGGCATCAAACCAAATTGTTCCTCAAATAAAAGGGAACCGATATAAAGATAAGAGATACTATCAATTGTTGACAATAGTATTTCTTATCTTTTTATTTATCAACGATCTAAGGTCTTCCCAGATACCTGAATATCAATTCCACCTGCATGGAAGTAAATATCTGCTGGCGCTTTTTATAGCCTGTCTGAAGCAAGGCTTCGCTCAGTTGCAGGTTATATCTAAACCATTGTGCCAAGCGGTTCAGGGCAGACACGGGAGAGATATTCGGAGCATAAGCCTCGGCAAGCTCACGTTTGGAGTAAGGGCGTACGGGCCAGGCTTCTTCAGGGGCCTTTTCATTTTCATTACTTGTTTTCATAAGAGTTATTTTATTGATTATCATAGCATAAAGATAAGCATTTTATATTACATATAGCTCACCTTAGGCAAATACTTTTCACTCTTTATCATGCAGTTTCATGAAGGAATAATCTCTTTCATTATTCACCCCTCAGCACATCGTACCTTTGTTTCGTTCACCACGGGAAGCACAGTATTTCACTGAACTTACACGGGTGAAATTCATCCTTCATTTTTTATTTTTAATTCATAATTCACAACTATGGCATTGAATTACAGTATTGCAATGATGGGCAATCCAATGAATCAGGAAGAGGCCAAAAAAGCGTATGCGAAAGCGCAGGTTTCGCAAGAGTTATCACTAAAAGCACTCGCCAAGAGAGTATCATCGCAGACCACCGCCAGCAGGGCGGACGTGACTGCCGTTATCATCGCTACCGTCGAGAATATGATTGACGGCCTGCGGGCAGGAGAACAGGTAGACTTCGGAGACCTGGGAAAATTCCGGTTACAGATAACCAGCCGGGGGGCGGAAACGGCGGAGAAATTCACGGCTGCCAACATTACCGGAGTCAATATTCAGTTTATCCCCGGAGAAGATCTGAAAAACATCTTCGCCGGTATGGAGTTCTCACCGGTCCCTACCCGTGCTGCCACACGCGCCGTGCTCAAAGCACAGAAGGCAGGACAGACCACTGTGGATATTTCCAAAACGCCCACACCAGGAGGAGACGATGGAGGAAACACCGGTGGAGGTGGAAATTCAGGAGGCGACGGAGGTATAGAGGATGATCCGCTGGGATAGGATCTAAAGGCGCAGCCTTTAGAAATTAATAATGAAAGAATTAATAATTAAAGGCTGCGCTATCATTAAATCACTAATAACTAAATAACAGTTATATGGAAAAAAAATCAAATTCAACCTGGAGTATGATCATCAAAGTGGTAATTGCCGTGGCATCTGCCCTGGCAGGCATATTCGGACTAAATTCCTGCATGAAATAGACTATGAGAGCAGGAAGTTTTTATCAGAACTATCGGGAGGTAAAACTCCTGGTAGTTCATTGTTCAGCAACACGCTGTAACAAGAATTTCTCCGTAGAAGCTCTTCGAAGATGTCATTTGGCAAGAGGCTTTGCAAGCATCGGATATCATTTCTACATCACACGTGACGGTGAAGTACACATCTGTCGTCCGGTTCACCAGATCGGAGCACATGCTACAGGATGGAATGACAAGAGCATCGGCATCTGCTACGAAGGCGGACTGGATGAATGCGGCCGACCGGCGGATACAAGGACGTATGCCCAGAAATGTTCCCTACTCGATTTGCTGCGACAACTGAAAACAGATTATCCGCAAGCCAGCATATTGGGACATTATCAGCTCAGTAATTCCATACACAAGGCGTGTCCGTGCTTTGATGCAAAAGGGCAATATCGGGGGCTTTAAGCTCCTGATACTAAAGGTAAACCATGGAGAATTTCCTCTATGGCGGAATATATGAACTATTTCGGTCAAGGCTCCGAAGAAAAGTTTATCCTAAGTATTAAAAAGTCGAATAGCACTATTACAGACTGCCTGTTTACGTACGAGGAAAAGTATACCGAAACTGACGCGACAACCACAAAGTATGTATTTACAGCTCAGAGAAAGAAATACTTCACTCTCTACTATCAGATGTTGATGTTCTTTGCTAATGGAGGCGGTACTTGCTATGTTCTTTCAGCAGGAAACTATAAAGACAACCAACTGCTGAACAAGAATATGATGAGCAATGCGATCAATGCTCTTGAAAAAGAGCGGGAAATAACAATGGTTGTGATCCCCGAAGCAGTGCATTCTCCGGATTGTGCAAATATTCAAACCATAGTTAATAACATCTTGAAACGTTCAACTGCATGTAATGCGTGGGGGACATTAGCCGGCATAATGATTATCTCACCTGCCTTTAGTCTGTAAGGGATACCTCCGACATGTATTTCAACTTCCCCATCAAGAATTTGTACCAGAGCATCAAAAGGTGCAGTATGTTCACTTAACCCCTGTTCTTTATCGAAAGAGAATAGAGTTACATTTCCTGCCTGATTTTTAATAATCTGTTTACTAACTATTCCACCACTGGCATAGTCTACCTCTCCAGCGATATTAAATACTGTTGCATACGCAAATGTTGTATTAATTTTCATATCTCATTTATTTTTTAAATTGATTAATGCAAAATTAGTGCTATTCTAAAATAGAATTTGTAACAAATGTTACAAGGTATCACAAATATCCTTATCTTTTAATATAGATAACTATTATGTTGCAAAACAAAAACAACAAATACATGGTTCATTTCTATTTCTGCTCTAATACAACATTATATCAATAATGAAAACAACACTTTATGCGTATTGTTTCTTCCGGAACGTAATTCAGATTTGGCAGTGTAAGCGAGTTGCAAATTCAGAACATCGAATCATCTATTCAGTTCATGAGGATACAATTGAAATATACGTCTTCTCTATGAGATACCATTATACCAAAAAGTAAACGGTGAAAAATGTATCTCATTTCCTTATTTAGAATTATATAAATAGCACAAAAAAAGCAATTACATCCCTTGTAACTGCTTGATTTTCAAAAGAGCGGAAAACGGGGCTCGAACCCGCGACCCTCAGCTTGGGAAGCTGATGCTCTACCAACTGAGCTACTTCCGCATTTATCCCATTCAAAGACGGTGCAAAGGTAAAAGAAGTTTTTTTATATTCAAAAATAAAAATGTACTTTTACAGCCACAAAAGTGAAAAATCCATGAAACGAATCATACTAATCACCGGAGGGGCACGCTCAGGTAAAAGTAGCCATGCAGAAAAACTGGCACTAAGCCTTTCTCCTAATCCTGTTTACCTTGCTACTGCACGCATTTGGGACGAAGAATTCCGGCAACGCGTCATCCGCCATCAGCAAAGGCGTGGACCGGAATGGACAAATATCGAGGAAGAAAAACAGCTAAGCCGTCATCAATTATCCGGGCGAACTGTATTGATAGACTGCGTAACCTTATGGTGTACAAACTTCTTTTTTGATGTAAATGCAGATACTGACAGTGCCTTGGAAGCTGCCAAGGAAGAATTCGACCGCTTTACAAAGCAAGATGCCACTTTTATCTTTGTCACCAATGAAATTGGTATGGGAGCTACTTCGGATAATGAAATCCAGCGTAAATTTACAGATATGCAGGGATGGATGAACCAATATATTGCCGAACATGCGAATGAAGTATGGCTGATGGTATCAGGGATAGAGGTGAAGGTAAAATGAGAGAGCAATAGAGTAGTAAAGTGATAGAGTGATAAAACAATAAACAGATGAAAACATTTAAAATCGTACGACCGGACGAGAGTATCCGCCCGGCATTGATTGATAAAATCAATAATTTAACTAAACCGAAAGGTTCATTGGGCACTCTTGAAGAGTTGGCTTTGCAGATAGGCTGGATACAACAAACCCTGTCCCCCACCCTGCGACATCCGCAGAATATTATTTTTGCTGCCGATCATGGCATAGTAGAAGAAAAGGTCAGCCTTTCACCCAAAGAAATTACCTGGCAACAGATCAGTAACTTCCTACATGGAGGTGCAGGAGTGAACTTCCTTTGTCGCCAACATGGATTTACCCTGAAAATAGTAGATGCCGGTGTAGATTATGATTTACCATACGACAAGGGTATTATCAATATGAAAGTACGAAAAAGTACACGAAACTATCTGCATGAGGCAGCCATGACGGAAGAAGAAATGGAGCTTTGCCTGGAACGCGGTGCAGAAGTGGTACGCCGCTGCCATGAAGAAGGTAGTAATGTGCTCAGTTTTGGAGAAATGGGTATAGGAAATACCTCTTCTTCGTCCATGTGGATGACCTGTTTCACCGGAATACCTTTAGAACAATGTGTAGGAGCAGGTAGCGGACTGGATAATGCGGGTATCCGCCATAAATACGAAGTGCTGAAACAATCGCTCGATCACTATAAAGGAGACGGATCACCGCGTGATATCATCCGTTACTTCGGCGGACTGGAAATGGTTATGGCAGTAGGTGCCATGCTACAGGCAGCCGAATTAGGCATAATTATCCTGGTAGATGGTTTCATCATGACGAACTGTATTCTGGCTGCTGCCAAACTATATCCCGAAGTAATGAATTATGCCATCTTCGGGCATTGTGGAGACGAAACCGGACATAAATTGTTGCTCGACAACATGGAAGTAAAACCATTGCTGAATCTTGGATTGCGTCTGGGCGAAGGAACAGGTGCTATTTGCGCCTATCCTATTGTAGAATCCGCCATCCTGATGATTAACGAAATGGATAACTTTGCACATGCATCCATAACAAAGTATTTTTAACGATATGAAAATCCTCGCAGCACTCATATTTTTCACGCGCCTTCCTTTCTGGAGGATCAAAGAAGTCCCGGCAAAGTACTTCAAGCGTATCGTTCCCTACTGGCCATTAGCCGGATGGTTAACGGGCGGTATCATGGTCGGTGTTCTATGGGTGACTGCCCAGGTGCTGCCCGTATCTATCGCATGGTTGCTCGCTATCCTATCACGTCTGCTCATCACAGGTTGCCTGCACGAAGATGGATTGGCCGACTTTTTCGACGGCTTCGGTGGAGGAACAACCAAAGAGCGCACACTTGCCATCATGAAAGACTCTCAGATAGGAAGCTATGGAGTCATAGGATTGATAGGTTATTTCCTATTATTGTTTTTACTCTTGGAAAATCTACCGTTAAAGTTAATCTGCGCCCTTGTCATTTGCGGCGATTGCTGGTCTAAATTCTGTGCATCTCAAATTATCAACTATTTGCCTTATGCACGAAAAGAGGAAGACAGCAAGGCGAAAGTTGTGTACGACCGTATGACCTGGCAAGAATTGCTGACAGGATTCATCTGTGGACTTTTCCCCATCGTATTATTCCTGCCGATAGATTTCTGGCTCGTTACAATTTGCCCGATTCTCACATTTATCTTCCTGTACCGATTGATGAAACATCGTCTTCAAGGTTATACGGGAGACTGCTGCGGAGCTACATTCCTGCTTTGTGAACTATCATTCTATCTGGGTGCCGCTATCTTGCTATATGCACATATCAGGTACGGTAATCCAGACTTTATCAATGCTTATTTAAAATAATCATCCTATGGAAGTTACATTTATCAGACACACTTCAGTCGACGTCCCTCCCGGAGTATGCTACGGACAATCAGATGTCCCCTTGCGTGACAGTTTTGAGCAGGAAGCTGCCATTACTTCTGAGAATTTGAAGACTTACCGTCCGCAAGGCAGGGATTTCGATCATGTATATACCAGTCCTTTATCTCGTTGTGTACGCCTCGCGACCTATTGTGGATACCCGGATGCAGAACATGATAAACGAATTATGGAAATAAACTTCGGAGATTGGGAAATGCAGAAGTTTGATGAAATAAGTGATCCGAGATTGAAAGAGTGGTATACCGATTATATGAATGTACCCGCAACAAACGGAGAGTCATTCGCCATGCAATATCAACGTGTTGCCAGTTTCCTGGATGAGCTGAAAGAAAAAGAGTACGCACAAGTTGCCATCTTCGCACACGGTGGCGTACTGATTTGTGCACAACTCTATGCAGGAACCATCAAACCGGAAGAGGCGTTCAGTGCCCTGACACCTTATGGAGGAATCATTCAACTGAAAATCTAATCACCCGTTTTCGGCCATGTGAAGATGACCAGCGGTCCTTCATGTGTGTCTGACTGTACCTTGTAAATACCTCCGAAAGCATGGATAAAGTGCGCATTGATTTCATGACGAATCAAAGTCGTTTTATTTTCAAAGCGTGACTTGGCAAGAGGTGTGCCGATTATTTTAAAGGTTACGATACCTTTTTCTTTATCATAACGGATGCGGACAACAATGTTGTAAGAGTTCTTATCGTTCTCTGCAGGCACCAGCAGACTGGAAAGCAATGTAGAGAACCAGTTTTCATCCGTACATATCATCTGACTCTGGATATTCGTATCTAATCGGATGGCAAGGCGTCCGTTTCCAACTTGTCTGGCAAATTCAACTCCCTTGCGGCACAACGACATGACTTCACATCCTTCATGCTTATATTTTGTTTTACCGGATTCCAAACGGGAAAGTTCCAGGATACTATTGACATACTTCAGCAAATTCTCTGCATTCTCCTGTATCATCTTGCCATATTCCACCTTAGCCTCAGGAGCCAGTTCTTTCGACTCTGTCAATAGCTCGGCAAAACCTACCACTACATTCAACGGGGTACGTATATCATGACTAATCTCCGATTGCAGGCGATCTTTAGTGACATTATCCGCTTCTGCCTGCATCGCCGCATCCGCTGTTACTTTCTCCGCCACAGCTATTTTCCGGGACAGATAGCGGGTATATAGATAAAACAGAAGCATCAAAACCAATAGAGTCATCAAGAATAAGAAACCTTGCTTATAATTGGTATCTTTTATTTTCTGCTTCTCCAGCAAAAGCTCATCAATATGATAAATCTCCTTCACCTGTTGCAACTGATTGGCCGAGAAAGCATTGTCCAGTGAATCTTGTGCTGCAATCAGATAACGGCGTGTTTCAATAGCTCCGTCGACATCACCTTTATCAATCTGAGTGGATGCTTTGTAATTGATGAGTGTGGCAAACGTGGATACATAATGATTCAACACTATAGGTGTTACTTCATCAATCAGAGCAATACTCTTATCATACTCTTTCGTACGGGAATAATATTGTAATTGCACAAGCTGGACATTCAGCCAGAATACCGGATCCACATGATCTTCCAGCAGTGCTTTTGCTTTATCTATATGTTCTTGCGCTTCGACCATCTTCCCACGGTTCATAAAGTGAAGTACATGTTTTACCTCGCAGTCAATTCTCAAATTGCTCCAATTCTTACGTGTTTCAGGTTCGCAGGAAACAACGTCCCGCAAAGTTTCATCCATCTGTGCCAGATAAGGACGCTTTAAACTATCCTGACCTGCATTACCATATACCTGGGCAATGCGTGAAAGAATGTCGATACGCAAAAAAGGCTTAGTCTGAGGTGTAAAATTCTGATAAGCCTTCAGGAGAATCTTCAGAGCTTCATCGCCTCTACTGGACACATTATAAGCACATGCCAGACTGTTATAGGCAGCAATTTCCCCATTATTTGAATGATGTTCCAAAGATTCCTGCAAAGTTTCTTTAGCCACATATATGGCCTTTTCTATCTGCCTTTTCGAAGCTAATGCGCGACTGATAGCGGCTTTCTGTTCCAGGTAATAGTCATAAGTGCCCACTTCAGTAACATAACTTTTCAGTTTATCCACCCAGTACGCCAGAGTATCCGGTTCATGCAATTTATCGTAACAGGCGGCAAGGTAATAGGCTCCCAGATTCTCATAAGGCACATTCTTTTGCGCACAAGCTTCTTGATACAAAGCCGTAGAAAAAGGCTTGTTATAAGGTGCATACTGGTGCTTATAAACGATATCACGCAGATACTCAAGCTTGTCGGACGTACTCGGCATAGCCTGCGCCACTTTCAGAATACTATCCTGATACTGCTGCGCATTGGCATCTTCCGCCTGCAACGTGTAAGCATGTCCACACAAAAAACAAAGCAATATGATTATAGTATGTTTCATAAAGCGGTATCCTCCATTTTAGATTGAAACTTCAACGGATGTGTAAAGCAGAAACGTGCACCTTGTGTATAGTTAGAGTCTACCCACAACCGTCCCTTCATGTAAGTAACAATCAGTTTACAGATAGAAAGTCCCAAGCCGCTTCCCTGTGCAAAGTCATTCAGCTTTTCAAAACGTTCAAAAATCAGATCCTGCTTTTCAAGCGGAATGCCACATCCTGTATCGGTGACAGAAAAGAAAGCTGTATTACGATCGGACATTTCCAGCTTCAGTACAATGGAACCTTCCTTGGTAAATTTAGTGGCATTCACCAATAAGTTAATCAAAACCTGACGAAGCCGGGCATCATCCGTATCCATTACTAAGTCGGAAAGTTCAGTATCGAAGCGTAACTCCACTTCAAGCTTGCGGGAAGCAGATACTGTTTCCACCACTTCTTTACATAACTTCACCGCATCATACGGACGTATGTTGAATGTGATATTATCATTTTCAAAATCAGAAAAATCAAGGATGTCATTAATCAATTTCAATAACTGGAAAGAATTGACTTTGATGATTTCACAGAATTCTTTGCGGGAATCTTCATCAAATGAATCATCGTCTGATGACAATACAGCGGAGAATCCTACTATGGCATTAAGCGGCGTACGCACTTCATGGCTCATATTGGAGAGAAACATATTTTTCTTTTTTATAGCCCGTTCTGCCTTCTGTATCATACATTCCTGTGAACGTTTCGACTCCTTCAAACGGAATATTTTTTTCCAACTGAAATAAAGGAAAAGAAACAAAGCAAGCGTACAGATAATAATGCCACCCAGATAAAAGCGATATGAAAACAACCGGTCTTGCTCATTCTGATAAGTCAACTGGTCTGCCTGGAAATGGGTAGTCAACTGGTCGATTTCTTTAGGATAGTTTTTTTCGAAAGATGATTTTATGTACGAAAAAACTGCACCATACTGAGTGTGGGCTTCTTCTTTCCGCCCCATCTTTACAAGCAGATTCGCCTTATTCATCATCGTTTCTTTATACAGGCTGCTGTTTATTTTAGCATAATCCGTATGGAAGAATGTATCATAAGCTTCCAGAGCTTTCTCATATTCACCTTTTTTCTCCCAATATAAGGCATCTGCTATCAAAAGATGTTGCAGGATACCGGGAACCAGTTCTTCACGTAGCGGCTCCACCTCATCCAGATGTTGACGAGCTATCTTTACTGAGCCGTTCAGTAGTTGGCAATAGGCATTGAAGATATGACGGACAGCCTGTTCCTGTACAGATAATTTCTCCGCCGGATAACGGTTCAGGCGAGTTATGAAGCGAGCAGCCTGGGTATAATTCCGGATACGTAAATTGTATTCCACTAATTCCACCAGCAATATATGGATGTGTATATCTTCATCATTATCATTCAACTGATCGAATAGTTCCAAAGCTTGTGCATAAGTGTCACCAGCTTCTTTTATACGTCCTGTATAAGAATAAACTTCCCCCATAGCATTCAAGGCAAGAGCCATCCCCAGATGATCGGACCATACACTTGCCTTAGAATACATCTGTTCACTTTGTGCAATAGCAAAACGGATTTCTCCCCGAAAGAGAAATGATTTAATAATAACACGCTCTAACTCAAAATAAGTTTTGTATTGTTTGCTTGCTTCCAGATAATCGAGTATACTGTCTGTAGGGATCATATCGCTCTCTTCTTTGGTGAGATAATCGAATCCCATACTGGCATGAAAGGAGTATATTATTTCATCCTGTATATTGTATTTATCCTCGTGAGGTGCATTCTCTCCTGCAGATAGAGACAAAAAGCCTCCAAAGCATACAATATAAAGAAGCAGATATTTCAGTAAGTTTCTCATGAAGTTTGTTTGTTTCGTGCTGTGTGGTGTTTGTGTTGTCATTCACCGCATACGTTGGCAAATATATTCAATATTTTCCGAAAAGCAAAAAATTGTGAATACCTAAATGAAAAAAGAGACCAAAGTAATCGTTATTATCAGGATTATTATCATTATTCCTTCTGCACGACGGTTGACACTAACTGCAATTTTCATATCTTCTGTAGTCAGGAGGCGACCATTACTTCCAATGTAAGGCTTCCATACTTCCTCACCAAAATAATTATGCGGGCCTCCGAAACGGCAATTCAGAATGCCGGCAAGAGCAGCTTCAGGATACCCGGAATTAGGGCTGGCGTGCTGATTACCATACATACCGACAAATTTTAATAGATTCCAGAACCCACCGCGTGGAAAAGCAAGTATCATAAGGAAAGCTGTCAGACGAGCAGGTATGTAATTAGCAACATCATCCAAACGGGCAGCAAAACAACCAAAGTCCCGGTAACGTTCGTTACGATACCCAATCATAGAATCGAGGGTATTCACCATCTTATAGGCAAGCATACCGGGGACACCCAACAATATATACCAGAATAAAGGCGCGATCACTCCGTCACTCAGATTCTCTGCAAGAGTTTCAAGAGCAGCAGTACGTACTTCTTGGGCAGAAAGTTCCGAAGTATCACGGCCGACAATGCGGGCCACCTGCTTTCTTCCTTCTTCTAACGAACGGTCTACAGCTTCGAATACCATACGGACTTCACGAACAAGTGTAGTGCCCGCCAAACAGAAAAAGATGGCAAGTATCTGCAACGTCAAAAATCCCCCCGGAGAAGATGATGCTACCCAACGAAACAAGTAGGAAGCAACAAAATAGATAGCAAGAACGAGAACGATAGCAGCAAGTGCACCTTTCAACTTTCGGTTCTGTCCTTTATTCAACAGATGTTCAGAAAATGAGATCATCTTTCCGAATGCGACGACGGGATGGGGCAACCAAACGGGGTCACCAAGCCAGCGATCGAGCAGCCAGGCGGCGAGTAAAGGCAAGCTAAGAGTAAAAACGGTGCCCAGAATGATGAGAATTTCTTCCATATGCATTATATTGTCCTACCACCTCCCCCTACGGGTATTTACCCCTTCTTAACTCCCCCGTTAGTCGGGGGAGAACAACCTCCCGAGAGAAGGAGAATGAGAATGATATTTCTGTTATTAATAAGTTTCAAACCACTGCCCTATCGCCTGTACAAGGCGGTCATTCTCCTCCGGTGTCTGAGTAGCAATACGGAAAAAGCGTTCATCCAGACCTTCAAAGTTAAAAGCGTCCCGAATAAGAATACCATGTTCGTTGGCAAGATAATCCTTCAATGCGGAAGCCTTACCAAAACGAAGGTGAACCAACATAAAATGAGTTTCCGTAGCCCATACCTCAAGACCACCTGTCTGTTCCAATGCATTGCGTAAACGAGCTGTCTCCTGTAAATAAGCAGATATATTCAATGGATTAGGAACGTCATATTCAAGCAAATAAAGACCAGCTTCAATAGCCAATTGATTTACCGACCAAGGCATACGGTGGATACGCAAACGGCTAAGCAAACCTTCATGAGCAGTTATATAGCCCAGACGCAAACCGGGAACTGCGTAACGCTTCGTCATAGAATGAAGCAACAGGACATTTGAAAAATGGGCAGCTTCAACCGATGAAAACAGAGGTTGCAGAGTAAAAAACTCATAAGACTGGTCAATTACAAAGCAAACTTGTGGATTATGTTCTATTAATTCTTTCAGATATGCTTTTTCTATTACTGCACCTGTAGGATTGTTAGGATTACAAAGCCAAAACATGCGGATGTCAGGTGGCAAGAGATAATTATCTTCAGCCGTAGGAAGTTTATACATTGATGCTACCCGATGCCCATGCATACGGCAAGCATCTGCATACTCACTGAATGTAGGCTGAAAAATAGCGGTATTAGTACCCCTAAATGTTTGCGCTATCAGGTAAATGGCTTCCGTGGCACCATTCGTTACACAAACGGAAGCGGAAGGAAGATGGTGTTTCTCTGCCAAACGACCTTCCAATGTATAAGGCTCCGGTTCGGGATAAGAAGAAATTCCACTGATATGATGGCAAAGATGTGCCTGAAGGCCAGACAAATCCACACGGCCATATACATTGGAACTGAAATTAACCTCTATCGGGCGTTTATATTTATATGCATCGTCTCCGTGTCCTTCAATCATGAGTGGTCAGTATTTGGTAGATAAGCGGCAGATTGATGTGACGACGCACATGATCGGCGAGTTTATCATATTGTTCTTCTTTGAATTGTTGATAATCAAAAGCCGTTCCGGTATCAGCGAGCTTATCTGCAAAAGGTTCGAGAAGGAAGTCTATAAACGCAGGGTTGTCAAGGATACCATGGATATAGGTTCCCATACAAGTACGGTTGACATAATAACCATCCGTACGACCGTCTTCCAAAAGATTCAGCGGGGAAACCGGAGCATCATGGGTAGGAATGGTAGTGCCCATGTGAATTTCATAACCCTTTAGCAATTGTCCATTGTCAATTGTTAATTGAAATTTGACTTGTCGGGTAACTTTTTCTCCCGTCATATGGGTGCTGACGGGCAGAAGGCCGAGGCCGGGTAAACGTTCTATTTCTCCTTCTACATGATCGGGGTCACAAACTTCCTGGCCCATCAGTTGATAACCACCACAGATACCCATGACGGTGGCGCCTTCACGGTGTGCCCGGATGACGGCTTGTGCTACACCGTTACGGCGCAGTTCATGCAAGTCGGCAAGCGTACTTTTACTACCTGGCAACAGAATGATGTCAGCTTTAGCTATTTCATCGGTATTATTAGTATAAAAAAGATGAACACGCGGATCGCGTTCGAGAACATTAAAATCAGTGAAGTTACTGAGATGTCGCAGGAGAATGACAGCGATATTGACTTTACCTTGTTCCGCCTGTACAGATTTCGTGGCAAGAGCCAGGGAGTCTTCTTCTTCGATATAAATATCGCGATAGTAAGGTACTACTCCTACCACGGGTATGCCACAAAGATCTTCGAGCATCTTGATTCCCGGTTCGAAAAGACGGATATCTCCACGGAATTTATTGATAAGGATACCTTTAATACGTTCCCTTTCATGAGGACGAAGCAGCATCAACGAGCCATAGACACTGGCAAAGACTCCGCCTCGATCAATATCTCCTACAAGGACTACATCTGCTCCGGCATGTAGAGCCATAGGCAGATTCACCAAATCCGTATCCCGGAGATTTATTTCTGAAATGCTTCCAGCACCTTCCAATACAATAGGATTATAACGAGTGGCAAGACGGTCATAGGCAGAGCAGACTTCACGACGGAGTTCTTCGCGCCCTTCCACGCGGAAATAGTCGTAAGCATTGCGGTTGCCGATAGGGCGTCCATTGAGCACCACTTGTGAGGTATGGTCAGAGGAGGGTTTCAACAACAGCGGATTCATATCTGTATGACAGGGTACACCTGCTGCTTCGGCTTGGACAGCCTGTGCACGGCCTATTTCCAGCCCCTCGGGAGTAGCATAGGAATTAAGTGCCATATTTTGTGCCTTAAACGGTGCCGGGTGATAACCATCCTGACGGAAGATGCGGCAAAAGGCAGCGGCTATAATGCTTTTTCCTACATCACTACCGGTTCCGGCAAACATAACTGGATGAAGTTTCTTCATATATATTTTTTTAGCGGAAACAAAATAACTTTTCTTGAATCTATAGCGGCAGATAGCAGTCCTCCAACAGTATAGCATATCATATCCGACCAGAGAAAACCATGTCCAAAAATTAATGCTCCAAGCGTAGTACTTCGTACGATGTTTGCCCAATCCGCCTGATATAATTGACTGATCTCTATACAATAAGAAAACAACAAAGAGATTACAACAGATTTAACTATAGATATCGATGGGAAAAGAAAACGGATTCCCCAATATACCATAGCCGCCCAAAGCGTATCACCCGAATACTCTGCTATAAACTCAGGCAATACATCACCATATTTTCGGGAAGCAAGCCCTAACACCATAATAGCGAAAGTGACAGCCAGATAAATACAACGCTCGTTTTTCACACCGCAATATTTTTTAGGATGCAAATTTATAAAATTTAATGGATAGCCGGTACAAATTCCCTATACAGAAATGATTTTTCAGTAAAATGACAGCTAAATTGAACAATAGAAAAAAAAGAGTGTTTGAGATAAACGAACCTAAACCAACAACTTGACGTATGAAACTAATTTTATGTATCGTTCTGTTGGGAGCAAACTTAGCCGTGTCGGCACAAACGAACCTCTCCCTCAGCTACGACGACGCCTTACAAATGTTGCAGAAAGGCAATCAAAGCCTCAAGATCGCCGACAAAGGCATTGAAGCCGCCCGCACAGAACGGGACAAGCTCAATGCTCTGTGGTATCCCAGCCTGCAGGGAGCCGGTACCTACGTCCATATGTCCGAAAAGATAGAAGTAAAACAACCTCTATCCCAGTTCACCGATCCCGCAAAGGATTTTGTACATGACATCATCCCCGACGACCAGTTCATCAGCGGGATACTGGACCAGATAGGCGCCCATACCCTCGTCTTCCCCCTCGCTCCCCGCAACCTCACCACCGTAGGCCTTACAGCCGAATGGATCGTCTTCTCCGGCGGTAAGCGTGTGCGAGCCGGTAAAATCGGAAACCGGATGATTGACCTCGCCCGTGAAAACCGTGCTCAAACTGACGCAACCCAACGAACCCTGCTTGCCGAAAGTTATTATGGTCTCAGCCTTGCCCGCGAAGTCGCAGCAGTACGCCGGGATACCTATAATGGTTTGAAGCAACATTACGAAAATGCTCTCAAACTGGAGGCTGCCGGAATGATTGATAAAGCCGGACGCCTTTTTGCCCAAGTCAATATGGACGAAGCACAAAGAGCACTGGAAGCAGCACAGAAAGAAGTCACAGTGGTAGAAAGCGCCCTGCGCACCCTGCTCAATCTGGAAGACAGTTGCAAGATTGAGCCTACCTCCCCTCTGTTCATCAACTCCACGCTTCCGCTCAAAGAAGAATTCGTGCAAACCATGCGTGCCGGTAACCCCATGCTGAACCAGCTATCCATTCAGCAGAGTATCGCCAAGCAGCAGCTACGGATAGACCAAAGCGGTTATCTGCCGGACATCGCCTTGTTCGGTAAACAAACGCTATATGCCCACGGCATACAAAGCAACCTTGTTCCGCGTACAATGATCGGCATAGGCTTTACCTGGAATCTTTTCGACGGGCTGGCACGCGAGAAACGCATCCGCCAGTCACGAATTGCCGAGCAAACTCTTGCATTGGGTAAAGAGAAAGCACAGGATGATCTTTCTGTAGGCATAGACAAACTATACACCGGATTACAAAAAGCCCAGGACAACGTACGTGCACTGAACTCGACCATTGCCCTGAGTGAAGAACTTGTACGTATCCGCAAGAAATCCTTTGCAGAAGGTATGGCAACCAGTACCGAGGTAGTGGATGCCGAGACCATGCTTGCTACCGTCAAAGTAGCCCGTCTGGCCGCTTATTACGAATACGATGTAACACTCATGAATCTACTGGCTCTCTGTGGTACGCCGGAGCAGTTTAAAAACTTCAACAATTGACAGTTGACAATTATAAATTTATAGCAATATGGAACTAACAAAAAAAAGCATCAGCACCACATTTGTCATCATATTGGCAATCACCATACTTGTCTCTATCCTGGGAATGGTCCTTATGAGTCATCAGCCCCTCGTTCTTCAGGGACAAATAGAAACAACGGAGATCCGTATCAGTGGTAAATTACCGGGACGAGTGGATTCATTTCTTGTCCGTGAAGGAGACTGGGTAAAGGCAGGCGATACACTTGTCGTCATCAACAGTCCGACGATAGAAGCCAAATACCGGCAAGTAAATGCCCTCGAGCAAGTAGCCCAAGAACAGAACAAAAAAATCGATGCCGGTACACGCCGGCAGATCATCGCCACCGCCCAGCAACTCTGGAACAAAACCAAGAGTGACCTGACCCTGGCACAAACAACTTACGGGCGCATCCTGACACTTTATAAAGACAGTGTCGTCACCTCCCAACGGAAAGATGAAGTAGAGGCCATGTACCGTGCCGCACAAGCTGCTGAGCGCGCCGCTTACGAACAATACCAAATGGCCGTAGACGGAGCACAAAGCGAAGACCGCGCATCGGCACGCAGCATGGTAGATGCTGCACGCAGTACAGTAGATGAGGTGTCCGCCCTCCTTGTCGATGCACGTCTGACAGCACCGGAGGCAGGACAGATTTCAACTATATTTCCCAAGCGTGGAGAGCTTGTTGCACCAGGCACACCTATCATGAACCTTGTCGTTATGAATGACGCTCATGTTGTACTCAATGTACGCGAAGACCTGATGCCACAATTCAAGATGGACAGTATATTCCACGCAGATGTCCCTGCCATCGGTAAAAAGAACGTAGAGTTCCGTATTTATTACATCAGTCCGTTGGGTAGCTTCGCCACTTGGAAATCAACCAAACAGACGGGAAGCTATGATATGCAGACCTTTGAAATACATGCCCGTCCCACACAAACGGTAGAAGGGTTGCGTCCGGGAATGTCGGTGCTGCTTACTATTAATGATTAACCGATAATCTGTGTGAATGATGAAAAGTCCGTTATACAATGTACTTCACCGCGAACTTTGCCGTATGACCTCCCGCAGGTTATACCTCGGCGTATGCCTCGTACTGCCCCTATTCTGCTTATTCTTCATGGCAACCATTTTCGGTAGCGGACAAATGGAGAACATTCCTATTGGCATTGTCGATCAGGACAATACTGCCACATCCCGGCAAATCGCACGAAATATATCTGCCGTACCTACTTTCAGTGTCACACGGCATTTTACCGACGAAGCCGCCGCCCGGCAAGCCGTGCAACGCAAAGAAATATATGGTTACCTGTCTATTCCTACCGGCTTTGAACAGCATGCTACGACAGGAATGGATGCCACGCTTTCTTACTACTACCATTATGCTCTCCTCTCCGTAGGTAGCGAGTTGATGGCAGCTTTCGAAACCGCGCTGGCACCTGTCGCTCTCTCCCCCATTGCCATGGAAGCCGTATCTTTAGGGCTCAATCAGGAACAGATAACCACATTCCTCCTGCCTGTACAAGCCAGTATGCACCCTCTTTATAATCCCGACCTAGATTATTCTGTTTATCTGAGCCAACCTTTTTTCTATGTCCTGTTCCAGATACTCATCCTGTTGATGACAGTATATGCCATTGGCAGCGAAATCAAGTTCAATACAGCACAGGAATGGCTGACCACAGCACGAGGGAATATTCTGACTGCCGTCATCGGTAAACTATTGCCTTATACATTCATCTTCTCAGTAATCGGTATATTGGCAAATTATATCCTTTATGGAGTAGTACACATTCCTTTCCACGGTAGCTTGCTGATGATGAACCTCATGACACTGATTTTTATCATCGCCACGCAAGCACTCGCAGTGTTTATATTTTCCATCTTCCCACGGATAGCATACATTATCAGTATCGTATCCATGATCGGTTCATTGGGTGCTACTCTTTCAGGTGTCACCTTCCCCGTAACAAGTATGTATCCTCCGGTACACGCAGCATCCTATCTGTTTCCCGTCCGGCACTTCACTGAAATCTCACAGTCGATGATTTATTTTGACTCAGGTTTCGGGTATTACTGGCAATCAGCAGCTATACTTTTGCTTTTTCCACTACTGGCATTATTGATACTGCCGAGATTGAGACACTGGATTTTGAAAGATGCAGTAGAAGAAGATTCAGCCCCTATCCACAGTACGGCATATTCCTCCTCAATAGCCACTATCATTTTCAGGGAATGGCGTGCCATCAGCACCAATGCAGCAATCCTCCTGGTATTAATAGGCGGAATCTTTGCTTACGGTCTTCTCTATAACCTGATGTATGCTCCCAACCTTGTACGGAAAACTCCGGTTGCAGTTGTCGACAATTCTCATTCGGCTCTCAGCCGCGAATATATCCGGCTACTCAATGCAACTCCACAAGCCTCAGTCTACGCACTGACACCCAATTACCTTGAAGCAAAAGAGTGGCTGAAACAGAGCAAAGTAGACGGTATCCTATATCTTCCCGCCGATTTCGACGCCCGTGTAGGCCGTGGGGAACATTCGGTCTTTAGTGTTTACGCCGCAACGGATGCTTTCCTGAATTTCAAGAATCTGCAAGAGGCTTCTTCCCGCGTGATGCTTGCCGTAAACGATGCACACCGTGCAGAGGGTGCCGTATTCTTGCCACCACAGGGATTACTGGCAGTAGCCTCATCCGCACCTGTCAATGTAGCGGGCACAGCCCTATATAATTATACGGAAGGATATGGTTCATATCTTATTCCGGCAGTTATGATTATCATTATCTTTCAGACTTTATTAATGGTGATAGGAATGGTGACGGGAGAAGAGGCAGAACGAAACAGACGCCCTATTTTCTCGAAACAATCTCAACTCAATATGAATCTTACCTGGCGCCAAGCATTATATAATGTTTCCGGAAGAACCTTCGTTTACGTTATGCTTTATTTCATCTTTGCCTTATTCTTATTAGGCTTACTCCCCCATTTTTTCAGTATCCCTAATATTGGAAACGGCAGAGACATTATCACAATGATGATTCCTTTCCTGATAGGAACGAGTTTCTTCGGACTGGCTGCATCACGTTACTTCACAGACTCTGAAGCACCTTTACTAATGATCGCCTTCTTCTCCGTAGGCTATATCTTCCTGTCCGGTGTCTCTTATCCACTTGAACTGATGCCATGGTATTGGCAGGCAGCACACTACGTAGTTCCGGCAGCACCTGCCGTGCTTGCTTTCGTCAAACTGAATTCAATGGGAGGAGATATGGCAGATATCCGTCCGGAAATGATCACCCTGTGGGTACAAGTGGTAGTGTACTTCTTGCTGAGTTTATGGGTATTCAAGCATAAGCATTATCGTTTTCGTTTATAAGCAAATGATTGCCACCGTTCCTCATCCCATCCCTGGCGCTGCATTTCCATACGGGCCATGACAAAAAACAGGTCGGAAAGTCGATTGATAAAACGCAATATATCTTCCGGTACAAGATCTTCCCGATTCAGCGTCCAAAGCCTGCGTTCGGCACGACGGGCTACGGCACGGGCAAACTGTAATTGAGCCGACACCTGCGTTCCACCCGGTAGCAGGAAATAGCCGTTGTCTTCAAGCTGAAGCATCATTGCGTCCATAGCCTGTTCGCACCGCACTGTCATTTCCACAGCATGAAGTTCGTTGGGATTGCCACTACCCGGTCTCTCCGGATCCGCATCCCGTAAGCCGGAAGGGGTTGCAACATGACTCATCACCACCATCAACTCACGTTGTATATCATGGAGTAATTCCTGCCATGCATCTTTCACCGGAAGCAACGACCTGACAATTCCTATCACCGTATTCAGTTCATCAATGCAACCATTGGCTTCAATGCGGATATCATCTTTCGGAACACGCTCTCCACCGTGGATGCCTGTCATTCCTTTATCTCCTGTTTTAGTATAAATCCTTCTCATAAATTACAGGTATATCTTACATTATTTCACTCTCCCGGAACTTGTTCGAATAATGACCAAATTCCCGTTTCTCCCCAATACAAATGCGTATAACTCGCTATCAGGTTTTTATAACAAAACACGGCTGTATTCACGGGGTGTCCTTTAGCATTATAAACTTGCACAGCCGAAGCAAGCTTCTCATCCTGCTCAATGATCCGTGAATAATGAAACTCATGTCCACGCAGCTTCACCCCACGAAAATCAAAGCTTCTATACCCCATTGCCAAACGCATATCATCCTTGCAAGCGGAAACTTTCATAGGTAATGCGTCTACCATTTTGAAAGCTGTATAGGGATCTTTGCACATCACCAGTTCCGAAGCCAGATACATCATACCACCACATTCAGCAATTGTTTTTCCTCCCCGCTCAATATGAGCCTTGACTGAATCTATTACACGGGGGGCGGCACTCAATTGAAGCGCACGATTTTCCGGATAACCTCCGGGCAGATAGAGCAAATCCACATTATCCGGTACTACCGCACTGTTATCTTCCGGATCGAAGAAAGTAACCGTACCAAACTGATTCAGATAATCAAGATGTTCAGCATAGATAAAGGAGAAACTTTCCTTATTGCATGCCACCCATATATTTCCGGATAGAGAGACATTCTTTTTGACTTCTGTGGTGACATCCACCTCCCGGCGTGTGATCTGCAACAAGAGATCAAGATTCAATTGTGCGTCTAGCTGCTTCAGCAGTGTCTCAGTGATACCATCTTCATCTTTACGACTGAAATCCAGTCCCAAATGCCTGCTTTCCTCTTTCAAAGCATCGAATTTCCGCAAGCAACCCAAACAAGGCACATTCAGATCATCGCAAATCTCACGCAACATTTCCTCATGGCGGTCGCTCCCCACCTGATTGAAAATAACGCCTGCAACTTCCACTTGCGGATCAAAATCCAAATAACCTTTAATCATTGCTGCCAGTGAATAAGCAGCCGACTTAGCATTTACCACCAACACAACAGGAAGATTCAAAATCTTTGCAATCTCTGCCGATGAACCTTTACTACGGTCGTATCCGTCGAACATGCCCATCATACCTTCTACGATACAGACATCCGCATCTTTGGCATGTGAAACATACACTTCATGCATATGTTGTTCGGAAGCCATAAAAGGATCCAGATTGTAAGACGGAATTCCGCAAGCTTTTTCATGATACTTCGTGTCGATATAATCCGGCCCGCACTTATAGGGCTGTACACGTAGTTTTTTCTGCGTCAATAACGTCATCAACAATCGACTGACAGTGGTTTTTCCAGTGCCCGAAGTAGGCGCCGCTATCAGAAATTGGGGAATATTTCTTATCATACCGCACAGATTTATTTCCCGCAAAGGTAGTATATATTCCCTAAAACTCTTACCTTAGCTGCCCAAATAAAAGTAAATTACTATGATTACTGAAGAACTCAAGAAATTATATTGTACGTATACCGGACACGAGCCGGGAACTATTGAAGAACTTCCTTCATCCGGCTCCAACCGTCGTTACTTCCGCCTTACGGGCACCCCTACCCTTATCGGTGTCAGCGGGACTTCCCTCGAAGAGAATCAGGCTTTCCTCTATATGGCAGACCATTTCCGCAAGAAAGGACTACCCGTGCCACAAGTCGTAGCAAAGAGTGATAACGATGCATTTTATCTGCAGGAAGACTTGGGAGACACTCTCCTGTTCAATGCCATCGAAAAAGGACGCAAGACCAGTGTTTTTGATGAAGAAGAGAAGCAACTTCTGCGCAAGACAATGCGTCTGTTGCCTGCCGTACAGTTCTCCGGTGCAGACGGAATGGACTTCTCATATTGCTACCCACAGTCAGAATTCAACAGTCGCAGCATCTTATGGGATTTGAATTACTTCAAATACTGTTTTCTGAAAGCTACCGGAATGGAGTTTCAGGAAGACCGTCTAGAAGATGATTTCCAGAAAATGGCAGACGTGTTGATGCGCAGTAGTTCGGCCACATTCATGTATCGTGATTTCCAGAGCCGGAACGTTATGATTAAAGAAGGTGAACCATGGCTCATCGACTTCCAAGGCGGACGTAAGGGGCCTGTTTATTATGATGTGGCTTCCTTCCTGTGGCAAGCCAAGGCCAATTATCCTGAGAGCCTTCGCAAAGAGCTTTTAAAGGAATATCTGGACTCTCTGTGTAAATACCAGCCTGTGGACGAGAAATATTTCTATGCTCAATTACGTCATTTCGTATTGTTCCGTACCATGCAAGTGCTGGGTGCTTATGGCTTCCGTGGCTATTTCGAGAAGAAACCCCATTTCATCCAAAGCGTCCCCTTTGCTATTGAAAACCTGCGACAGCTATTGCAGGAACCCTATCCCGAATATCCGTACCTCTGTCATGTGCTGAAAGAGCTTACTGAGCTGAAACAATTTACTGACGACCTCCAGAAGCGCCGTCTTGTAGTAAAAGTCACCAGTTTTGCATATAAAAAGGGTATACCTGAGGATTCAAGTGGCAACGGTGGTGGCTTTGTATTCGACTGCCGTGCCGTAAACAACCCCGGTAAGTACGACCGTTATAAACCCTTCACCGGACTGGATGAACCTGTTATTCGCTTCCTAGAAGACGATGGAGAAATAACCACGTTCCTTGAACATGTATACGGTCTGGTAGATGCTTCCGTGAAACGATACATGGAACGTGGATTTACGAACCTTTCCATTTGTTTCGGATGCACTGGCGGACAACACCGTTCGGTTTATTCAGCACAACACCTGGCAGAACATCTGAACCAGAAATTCGGAGTACAGGTAAATCTGATGCACAGGGAACAGAATATTGAACAGACTTTTAAAGCGAAAAACTAAAGAATAAGTAGAGGATAAAAATATTGGTCTAAACTTCCGATAATTCAAGAAATAAAAAGAATGAAAGCAATGATATTTGCCGCAGGCCTCGGCACCCGCCTGCGCCCACTGACAGACAATATGCCCAAAGCACTTGTCCCCGTAGCAGGCAAAACGATGCTGGAGCGTGTCATCTTAAAGCTAAAAGATGCCGGCTTCCATGATATCACCATAAACATCCACCATTTTGGAAGTCAGATTATAGACTTCCTCCGCGCAAACCAGAACTTCGGTGTGGATATTCATATCAGTGACGAACGGGGTGAACTGCTGGATACCGGTGGTGGTATTAAAAAAGCCCGTCCTCTGCTGGAGAGCAATGAGCCTTTCCTTATACATAATGCCGATATCCTGACGGACCTGGATCTCAATGCTTTCTACCACCACCATCTGGAAAGTGATGCAGATGCCACTCTGCTCACTAATCACCGGAAAACATCCCGTTATTTGTTGATGAATCAAGATAACCGCCTTTGTGGTTGGACAAATCTTTCTACAGGCGAAGTACTCCCCAAAGAACTTGATTATCCCAGCGATCATTATCAGCTGCAAGCCTTTGGCTGCGTCCATGTCCTTTCCCCCTCTATTTTCCGCTATATGAAAGATGAACGCTGGACTGGGAAATTTTCCATTATTCCGTTTTACGTGGATATCTGCCCGGAAGCACGTATTCAAGGATTTCCTATAGACAGCGAAAACTGGTTTGATGTGGGCAAGCCAGAGACACTTGCAAAGGCAGAAGCCTATTATGCGTCTTTATAAAACAGGTTTCATCTTCACCAACTGCCCCTGGGTATCAAATAAGTATTCGTAGTTGAAGGAACCGTAAATACGATACTTCCAGCGGGCACTTTTCTCAAAACGGCGACTGTCATCCAGAATGGTCGCCTGATAGACGGTCTCCAATTCATGAATGAACTCTTTAGATTCCGGGTCCGGGTATCTATAAGTGGGGATAATAACACGTATATCAGGATATTGCTCTCGCAGATTTTTGATTTCTGTACGGACAGCATCTCTTTCATTAGAATTCAGAAAAAAGAGCAAGCATACCGGTTGTCCCTGCCCTGCAATGTCCGAAAAGAGCAAACTGTCTTTCTCTGCATACTCCACTTGTTTGAAATTAACAAAACGATCTCCCGGCTTCAGGCTACGGGTAGCATCCAGCATCCGTTTCAATCCTATCAATACAGATGTACTGTCGCGCATTTGTGAAGGAGTTTTCTGATACAATGTCTCCAGTTCATCCGGATAGATTGCCGCCCAACGGTCGAACACCATCCAGCCTATTGCATTCTGCGCATTGTCGAATACAAACTGCCGTGTAGCTTCCAACGGAAAAAGATCTTCATGCCAAAGTTTCCAAAGGCGTACGTTTTGTGAATGGGAATTGGTACTCTTATCCGGTACAGGCATTGCAGGTGGGACTACATTTGACAACGTCAATTTCCCTCTTTCGGGATAAAAGAAATTCATACTGCCGGGATGCTCCATTCCATAGATATGCAACGTATCTTCTTTTCCGGAAAATGAAACTTCCCCGTTTCTGATAATAGCGAAGTCCAGGGGAGCTTTCCCATAATCACGGTCACCCGTCATACGGTCAGCACCATATCGCCACAGGTAGACCGTATCTCCTTCGTAAGCGTCCAGTCCGGTGCAATGCACAATAAAAGTCTGTTCTTGCGATTGGCAACTGATGAGTCCCAGAAACAAAGAGTAAAATATCCATTGATTGATTTTCATAAAGCCCAGATAGATTAAGTAAACAAACACATTGTACAAAAGAACAATCTTTTCAGTAAAGATGCAAGCAAAAAAGACAATATATAAAAGCAATTGTTAATGAAATATCCATATATTTGTGACATAACATTAAAAAGACTGACTATGAAACGACTGAGATTAGGACTATGGGCATGTTTCTGCCTTTGTGCAGCCACCACCCTTATGGGACAAAACAAGGTGAAAACTACTGCCGAAAAGGTAATGCTGTTCATTGACGGCGCCCAAGTGACGCGTACCAAACAAGTAGATATTCCGGCAGGAAATTCAACGCTCATCTTTACCGGATTATCTCCCTATATGGATGCACAAAGTATGCAGGTCAGCGCAAAGGGAAAACTCACCGTTACGGCAGTCAACCGGCAATACAACTATATAGACAGCCTTGCCGTCAGCGAAAAACAACAAAGCCTGCAAAAGGAGCTTAAAAAAATAGAGAAACAGCAGAAAAAACAAAATGCCGAGCTTGGACTTATCAATGCCGAATATGAAATGCTGAAAACAAATTGCTCCGTCAGCAATAAGAATACCGCTACTTCTCTGGGCACTATCAAAGAAGTGAATCAATATTACTCCGGACAATTGAAAACTCTGAAAACAAAAGAACTGGCTATCAATGAACAGATAGCCGAACTTGCCATCAAACAGGGGCAACTGAGCTCTGAACTGGCACAACTAAGTGGTAAATCTCTAACCCCTATGAGTGAAATTATGGTCAATGTAAATGCGCCAGCAGCTTGCAAAGCTACATTCACCCTGAACTATTATGTAAAAAATGCCGGTTGGTTCCCTTCCTATGATGTTCGTTCCGGTAGCTTGGCCGAGCCTATCTCCATCATCTACAAAGCCAATATCTTTCAGAATACCAAGGAAGAGTGGAAGAACGTAGAATTATCCCTTTCCTCCTCTAATCCTTCCACCGGAAGCGTAGCCCCCACTCTGTCTACTTACTGGTTGGATTACGGACTTACAGCACCACGCTACAATTTGAATCTCAATGGAAACACTGTTTCAGGAATCGTTCTTGATAATGAACGTACGCCCGTAATAGGTGCTACCGTTACCATTCCGGGGACTACGATAGGAGCCATAACCGACATAAGCGGTAAGTATTCTATAACTATTCCCAATGGACAAAACAAACTTCAATTTTCATATATTGGCTATCAGACTCAGACCAGAGATATACAAGGGAATATTATGAATGTTACCCTTCAGGAAGATACACAGGCTTTGGATGAAGTAGTGGTAGTAGGTTACGGCGCTGAAAAGAAACCTCTTATGGCAGGTGCTGTCTCCGGTCTTAAGGTAAACCATAAAAGAGATATTCAATACGAAGAAGAAGCCAGCATGGCCCTTGACGTTGAACAAAGCCAGGGACAGATGGGCTACGAATTTGAAATAAAAGTGCCCTACACCATTCCTTCTGATAACAAGCCTGTAGTTGCTGAAATCGGTCATTACGAATTACCCGCTTCTTATACTTACCAAAGTACTCCGAAGATAGATAAAGATGCTTTCCTGATTGCCCAGGTAACCGATTGGGAAAAGCTGAACTTACTTGAAGGCGAAGCAAATGTTTATTTTGAGAATACTTTCATTGGCAAGTCCATTATGAATGTCACCCAACAGAACGACACACTATCCTTCTCTTTAGGTCGTGATAAACGTATCATGATACAGCGTACGAAAGAGAACGAATATACCTCACGCAAGTTTATGGGTTCCAATCAGACGCAATCCATTGCATGGAAACTTTCTGTCCGCAATACGCGTCCAGAGCCTGTCACCCTTACGCTTTACGACCAACTACCCGTATCACGCAACAATAACATTACCGTAACAGCAGAAGAAATCAGCGGCGGCAGTCTGGATGAAGCGAAAGGTATCATCACCTGGCAAATTACCTTACAACCCGGCGAACAACGTGATTTAGCTTTACGTTATAAAGTGAAGTACCCTAAAGGGCGAAACTTAATAATAGAATAATGCTTTTCTTAATTAATCTAAAGACAAGTTGATAGACCATCTGCTCCATACAGGCAGATGGTCTATGCAACAGAAATGTATTCAAGAAAGAAATAACATAACAGTGTATTAATTATAATAAATATTAATTCATATAATATTAATATAGATCACATGCATCCTTTTCATTTTTTGATTGTTTATTCTAACAAAAGAAAGAAGAAGTTATGAAAAAGATTATCGTATTATTGATGTTGGTTTTCATAGGTGCATCTACAACAATCTATGCACAGGAAAGTCAAAGTGAAAGTCGTCGTGCTGAACGTAAAGCACAACGTGATGCAGAAAAAGCTCGGGAGAAAATAGAAGAAGAACGAGCATACACTGATGCAGTACAAGCCATAAAGGAGAGAAAGTTTGTATTGGAAGCGGATCGTGTAACATTCAAAAGAGGCCGTAGTGCTTTTGTTACATCCAATACCAATTTTATCCTTTTAAATGGTGACCGGGCATCCGTACAGATTGCTTTCAATGGCGCCTTTGCAGGTCCTAACGGAATTGGAGGTGTTACAGTGGATGGCACTGTAGGTGAAGTAAAAACCACCACCGACAAAAAGGGGAATGTAACTTGCAATTTTAGTGTGACAGGTGTAGGAATCTCAGCACAAGTCTCTATCAGGCTCACTCGTGGCCGCAACAATGTATCTGCCACAGTAAATCCTAATTTCAACTCGAATAGATTAACACTGGACGGTAAACTCGTTCCATTGTCCGAGTCGAATATATTTAAAGGACGGTCGTTCTAATTATTGTAATTGAACACTTGCGGCTGCAAGAGCCTGCGCTTGTACAAATGAATATTCACACTTGTACAAGCGCAGGCTCTCGCAGCCGCAAGTGTTTTTTATGAGAAAAAGTATAGAACATCATCCGGACAACGATTATTTAATAATGCCTCAATGTCTTCTAATAGCCGTTCATCGTTTACCGCCATTAGGCGTTGAAACAAAAGTTGTTTACGTTCTCCTGTCGTCATAAAGTACCGTATTAATTACATACTACAAATATAGAGTTTTTATTTATGATTCATCCTTTCGATGTTTTTATACATACTTCTACTTTCCTAAACATAAAAGCCTAAAATACTTTTCCTTATCTAAAGATATGTTTATCTTTGCACCCGCTTAGGTGATGTGAAGTGTGTTCAACACTCCACATAAAAGGGAATCCGGTGAGAAACCGGAACAGTGCCCGCTACTGTAAAGCCTTAATTTTGTTTCAGATAACGCGAAACAAAAAACGGGAAGTATTCATTGAAGAACTTCCAGAAACCACTGTCCAACAAATGGGAAACCAAGGATGGGAAGGTTACTTTCCGTAAAGGCTGAGTCAGGAAACCTGCCTGGGTAATCACATAATTAACGCCGTCTCGGGGTCAAGAAGGCAAGTATTAATTCTTATTTATCAATCAATGAAGAAACAGAATTGGCTGTTCATCCTCATGGGAGGATGTGTAGCAATGAGTGCATCTGCACAAGAGACAAAACAGAGTCAAGACCTGAGTGTAGAACTTAATCCCGTTGTAGTAACAGGTACAGGTACGCATCACAGACTGAAAGACACCCCAACACCAGTGGAAGTAGTAACAGCGAACGACATTAAAAAGGCTGGAATTACAGATTTCCGTGAGGCGATGACTGCTTTGGTTCCGTCGCTGTCTTTCTCTACCAACTCAATGGGAGACTACCTTATGCTAAACGGACTGTCGAACAAGTATGTGCTTATACTTATTAATGGCAAAAAGCTAACAGGAGACAGCAGTAACAACATCGACCTGAACCGCATTGACATGAGTAACGTAAAACGTATTGAAGTCCTGAAGGGTGCCGGTTCCGCTCTTTATGGTAGTAATGCTATTGGTGGTGTAATCAATATCATTACAAACCAACCGATAAATGACATAACAGTTACCAGCAATACAAAGGTAGAAGAGCGTGGACAATTCACCCAGACTGCCAACGTAGACATCAAAACAGAGAAGTTTGCTTCTTATACTTCTTATCAACGTCGTCAGGTCGATGGTTGGACTCTCACACGTGTAGATGCAGATGGTGAAGCGAGAGACCAACATGATGCTAACGCTTTCTATACGGACAATTATACCCAGATGTTTCAATTTACACCGAACGACAAACTGTCAATGTATGTTGAAGGTAGTTATTATGACCGTACAGTTAAACGTCAGCCCGAATACCTGAAATACAATCTGACATACGATGCATACAGTTTAGGAGCAGGAGCTAAATATAATTTCAACAAACGTTCTTATATCCAGTTTGATATTAAGAATGATAATTACGATACCAATTATCTGTACACCAATGAGGATGGAGATAACAAGGTTGGAGACGAAGTGCGTCAGAAACGGCAGCACTATTATAGCGGAAACCTGAAGTCATTATTCCGCTTTACGGAAAATACCCGTACCATATTCGGAGTGGAATATATACAGGAAACTCTGGATCGACCTTCATTCAACGTTGATGAACGCGCATACACTTGGGCTGCCTATGCACAAGAAGAAATCACTTTGTTTAAGAACTTACAGATACAGGCAGGATTGCGCTATGTATATCACGAAACAGCCAAGAGTAACGTTACACCCAAACTTGCCGTAATGTATCGTTTGGGCGATTTTACCATTCGCGGACAATATTCGGCAGGATTCCGTGCCCCAGGACTTGATGAGCTATACAAATACTCTTATTCTCAAAGAGGAACCAGAGCAGGAACATTAAGTGCCGGAAACAAGAATCTGGATGCAGAGAAAAGCAACTATGGCTCCATCAATTTAGAGTTCAATAAGAAATGGTTAACAGTGGGAGTAACCGGATATATCAACGAGTTACGCGATATGATTGTAGCGCGTACCGTTAAACTATCCGAATTTTCAGAGGCTGAACAAGCAGCTTTCCAGGAAATCGCAAACGAATTATATGGTGGCAATGCCAAGCTGGGTAATATCCAAAACTACGTCAACAACGATAAAGCGTTAATCAAAGGATTTGAAGTGAATCTGAATGCAAATCTGGGTTATGGTTTCTCTTTAGGCGGTAATTATACCTTTGCCGACGCCAGAACTAAAGACAGTGAAACTGGCTGGCACAAAATAGAGCGCAGTGTTCGCCACTCGGGTAATGTAAACGCAAACTATGCGCATGCTTGGAAGAGCTATCGGCTAAATGTCAACCTGAATGGTCGTGTACAAAGCAAACGCATCCATGAGACTTTAAAAAATGATGAATGGATTGACGAATCCGCTCCCGGATTTGGTTTATGGAATATCAGCACAAGACATACTTTTGACGGCTTAAAATACTTTACCATAGAACCGGGCGTAGGAATCAGCAATATTTTCGATTACAGCGATCGCCGTCCGGATGCATCCCATCTGGCCTCTCTTACACCGGGACGCACATTCTATGTAAGCCTTTTATTACGTTTCAAAAAATAATCCCACAATATCTATTTATGAGGAGGGTTATCCTACACTGGACGCTACACTGGCACAGTTGAAAGAGACACGCCCGAAACAAGTAACACTGATACCGTTGTTGCTGGTATGCGGTAATCATACGAAAGAAGACATCGTCGGAGTATGGAAGCCGGAAATGGAAAAGGCAGGTTATCAGGCCAATGTCCGCATGCAGGGACTGGGCGAACAACCCGCTATCCGGAAGTTATATATGGAACACATTGAGGCGTTGCTGAAATAGCTACACCCTTTCCTTCTCAGGGCTACACCCTTTGCCTCGGATGGCTACACCATTCCGGGTAAAGGGTGTAGCCCTTTTTACAGCCTTTTATGCCCGAAGTTTAAAGAATAGAGCGTATCTTTGCGCCGTAGAAATAAAAGCGATATGAAACAGCCAAAGATAATAGTTGCCGGCATCGGTCCGGGCAGCGAACAAGACATCACGCCCGCAGTTCTGAATGCGGTTCGCGAAGCGGATGTAGTAGTGGGATATAAATATTATTTCCGTTTTATCCAGCCTTATCTCCACCCTGAAACAGAATGTATAGATACGGGCATGAAGCGGGAACGCACTCGTGCGGAACAGGCATTTGAATTGGCGGAACAGGGAAAAACGGTTTGTGTCATCAGTTCCGGTGACGCGGGGATTTATGGAATGACTCCGCTGATTTACGAGATGAAGCGGGAACGGAACAGCAACGTCGAAGTGATTGCCTTTCCGGGTATCAGTGCTTTTCAGAAAGCGGCTTCACTGCTGGGTGCTCCTGTGGGACATGATTTCTGTGTGATTTCTCTTTCCGATCTGATGACACCGTGGGAACGGATTGAGCGTCGCATCCGTGCGGCAGCCATGGCTGATTTCGTAACGGTTGTATACAATCCGAAAAGCGAAGGGCGGTATTGGCAACTCTATCGACTGAAAGAGCTGTTTCTCGCAGAAGGACGCGCTCCGGAGACTCCGGTAGGTTATGTACGCCAAGCCGGACGGGAGGAACAGGAAGTGCATCTGACGACACTCGCTGATTTCAATCCCGAAGAAGTGGATATGTTTACGGTCATCCTGATCGGTAACTCGCAGTCTTATGCGTGGAACGACAAGTTCATTACTCCCCGGGGATACTATAACCGTCCGGATAAGGATGAACAACCGACTAAGGGGATAGGTCAAAACATCATGATACAAAGTTTCCGGACCATTGAGTCGGAACTAAAGAATAAGAATATTCCTCTGGATCATAAATGGGCTTTGCTGCACGCCATCCACACCACGGCTGATTTTGAAATGGAAAAGCTGCTATATACGGACAAAGGTGCTGTGGAAAAGCTTTATCAGAGAATAGCGGACGGCCGGTTGAAAACGATTGTTACGGATGTGACGATGGCTGCCAGTGGTATCCGCAAAGGAGCTTTACAACGGCTGGGGGTAGAAGTGAAATGTTATCTTTCCGATGAACAGGTAGCAGCAATGGCAGCGGAAAAAGGGATCACCCGTACACAAGCCGGTATACGTCTGGCGGTGGAGGAACATCCGGATGCCTTGTTCGTATTCGGTAATGCGCCAACGGCTTTGATGGAACTTTGTGATCTGGTACGTAAAGGAAAGGCTGTACCAAGCGGTATTATTGCCGCGCCTGTGGGTTTTGTACATGTACAGGAATCCAAACACATGGTGAAGCCGTTCATGGAAATACCCAAATTGATAGTGGAGGGACGAAAAGGAGGAAGTAATTTGGCTGCAACGCTGGTGAATGCAATCTTGTGCTACAATGATGCGGAACAGTTAAGGCCGGGACGGGATGTGTAAATAAATACGCTATGACACGAAACTTTATCATCATAGGTATGGACGACAACCGGGAACCTTTCTTCCCGCCCGAAGTGCTGCAACATATCCGGGAAGGAAAAGTTTTCTCCGGTGGCTTGCGACATCGGGAAATTGTAGAGAAGTTACTTCCGGAAGGTGCGGAGTGGATTTCCATAACAGTTCCACTGGATAACGTCTTTGCCCAATACGAAAACATTTTTGCAGACTTTGAGAAGAAGGCTTCCGATGCATCGATTGTCGTATTTGCATCCGGAGATCCCCTGTTTTTCGGCTTCGCCAATACGGTAAAACGAAAACTGCCCGATGCAAAGATACGCCTCTACCCGGCTTTCAATTCCCTGCAAACATTAGCACACAGGCTGGTGATGCCCTACGACGATATGCGTACCGTCTCTCTGACAGGACGTCCGTGGCAGGAACTGGACAAAGCACTCATAGAACGTGCCCACAAAATAGGCGTACTGACAGATCGGGAGCATACCCCTGCTACTATCGCCGCGCGGATGTTGGAATACGGATACACCGATTACACGATGTACATCGGTGAGCACCTCGGTAATCCCGAACGCGAACGCATCCGGCAACTGGGCCTTGAAGAAGCCTCAGAAGAGGTCTTCGAGCACCCCAACAACCTGCTGCTCTATGCAGACACCTCATACAAATCTATGCAGACACCCTGTACTGATCTATCAGAGTTCAGGAATCACCTCACCCGCCCCTTCGGTCTTCCCGACGAACAATTTGCCCATTTGGACGGACGTGCCCGCATGATTACCAAAGCTCCGATCCGCCTCCTTACCTTGCAGGTATTGGAACTGAATCGCCGCCGTGTTTTTTGGGACATAGGTTTCTGCACAGGCTCTGTCTCCATCGAAGCCCGCCTGCAATTCCCGCATCTTACGATTGTTTCGTTCGAGATACGTCCCGAAGGAGAAGAACTGATGCGCATCAACTCCCGACGTTTCGGTGCGCCGGGAATCACAGCCTTAATCGGAGACTTCCTGCAAACTGACCTGGAAGCTCTCCCCCGCCCCGACGCTGTCTTTATCGGCGGACACGGTGGAAAATTAGAAAATATACTGGTACGCCTGAAAGAAGTATTGCAGCCCAACGGTTGCATCGTCTTCAACTCCGTGTCCGAAAGTAGTAAGGAGCTATTTCGTCAAGGAGTTCATGCTACAGGAATGACCTTACATTCCTCTCTGCGTATCATCATCAACAATTTTAACCCTATAGAAATAATGAAAGCAACGATATGAAAACAGCTATCCTTTTAGTAACAGGCAACAGCCTCAGCCTGGCCGAGACACTGCACCAAGAAATGAACGACTCCGAAATATTCACACTCGAACATTTTCCCGGTTGCACTTATATCTCATCCCTTTCCGATTTCATAGAAGAGAATTTCGACGAATATGATGCATTCATCTTCATTTGTGCCATGGGCATTTGTGTCCGCACCATTGCCCCCCATGTAAAAGATAAGCACACCGACCCAGCCGTGATCTGCGTGGACAGTATGGGGCGCAATGCCATATCCGTATTGTCCGGTCACATCGGGCAAGCCAATAAAATCACCCAAGATGTCGCCCACATTTTAGGGGCGAATCCCGTCATCAGTACCTTGAGCGACAATAGCGGATTATGGGCTCTTGACACCCTCGGACAAGAGTTCGGTTGGGAGGTTTTGGTAGGTATGTCGCACGCATACTATAAAAATATAGAACTCCTCGACGACGAAGAAGAAAGCGATGAGGGGGAAGATTACAATGAAGAAGAAGAGTACGGCGAAGATGAGAATGAAGAGTACGACGAGGATGAGGATGAAGAGTACGATGAGAATGAGGATGAAGAGTACGATGAGAATGAGGATGAAGAGTACGATGAGGATGAGGATGAAGAGTACGACGAGGACGAGGATGAAGAGTACGATGAAGATGAGGATGAAATTGAGGATGATAACAGTATCATACTTCAAATGAGGGACGGTACCAATTACAACGAGAGAACCAAGGAATTCAACGTCATCATTAACCTCTTCGTCAACAAATACCGTACCGCCCTGTTACTCGAAATCCGCGATGAAGGTACTGACTACCTGGAACGTACCCGACCCCAACACGTCGACGTCTATTACCATCGCAGCGACATGGATCTCAGCCAGTACAAACTGCTGATTATCGTCAGTCCCTTTATGTTCTTCGACCCCGCAATAGCCCACATACAGTATATTCCTAAAATATTGCATGTCGGCCTCGGACTCGCACTCGATCCCCCCGAATTCGAAGAACTATTCGTCAATCTCGTTGTAGGCGCACCCGGTAAAAACATCTGCGGGCAAGCCATCAAAGAAGTAGCCACCATCGATGTGAAACGCAACGTAGAAGTGATAAAAAAATTACAGAAACTGGTCGACGTCCGCTTCTATACGGCCGAAGAACTGAGCCAGGTAGAAGTTCCCAATCCCAGCACCACCGTACAAAAGTACATGGGCACGCCCAGTGTATGCGAAGCAGCGGCCATACTCTCATCGCATCACGGTGTGCTATATGCCGAGAAATTCAAAGGCCTCAGCAATAAATCCACCTTCGCCATCGCCATCGAGAACGGATACCTGCGTCAAGGGCACATCGAAATCGTCGGTGCCGGTCCGGGTAATCCCGACCTTATCTCCGTACGTGGAAGGCAAATGCTGGAGAAGGCAGATCTTATCCTCTACGCCGGCAGTCTCGTCCCCCGCGAACTGACATTCTGTGCCAAACCGGGTGCTACCGTCCGCAACTCAGCCTCTATGGACTTGGAAGAACAGTTTGCACTGATGAAGAAATTCTATGATGAAGACAAATTCATCGTCCGCCTGCATACGGGCGATCCCTGCATCTACGGTGCCATTCAGGAACAGATGAACTATTTCGACCAGCATCACATGAGTTATCACATCACACCGGGCATTTCTTCCTTCCAGGCTGCTGCCGCTGCGCTGAAGTCTCAGTTTACCATTCCTGAGAAAGTGCAGAGTATCATCCTTACCCGCGGCGAAGGACGCACCCCCATGCCGGAACGCGAACAACTCCACCTGCTGGCACGCTCGCAAAGCACCATGTGTATCTTCCTCAGCGCCGGCATTGCCGAACAGGTGCAGGAAGAGCTCTTACAGGAATATCCCGAAACCACCCCTGTTGCCGTTTGCTACCACCTTACCTGGAAAGACGAGCGCATCTATCGTGGAGAGTTGAAGAACCTTGCAAAGATTGTGAAAGAGAACAACCTAACGCTCACCACCATGATTGTCGTAGGTGAAGCCATCGACAACCGCGAAGGCCTTTCCCGGCTCTACGCCCATGAGTTCAAACATCTCTTCCGTAAATAAGAAGGGAGTGATAAGGTGATAGGGTGATAAAGTATCTGTATTATATATCACGGAGTGTTATCACTTTATCACCCTATCACTTTTTGTTCAACTAAAACCTAAAAGTAATGATATTAATATTAGGTGGAACCACCGAAGGACGCATTGCTGCCCGTACCCTTGAAGAAGCCGGAAAACCATTCTACTACTCTACCAAAGGAGACGAGCAGGAAGTAACTATGCACCACGGTATCCGCCTGCATGGTGCCATGGATAAACTGGACTTGGAGCGCTGTTGCCGGGAACATAACATTCAATTACTGGTAGATGCCGCCCACCCCTTTGCCATACAACTACACCAAACCGTAGAGAAAGTAGCCCATACCCTGAACCTGCTTGTCATCCGATTCGAACGTATTTATCCGCCACGCGATGAAGAGCACATCACCTGGTGCGATGATTTTGAAGATGCCATCCGGCAAATCAGGAAAGAAGATATCTTCACCCTCCTGGCACTGACAGGGGTACAAAGCATTGCCAAGCTAAAGCCCCTCTGGCAGGAAAGTGCCTGTTGCTACTTTCGTATCCTTAACCGTGAGAGCTCCCGCCGCCTGGCCGAACGTGAAGGTTTTCCCAAAAAATATCTGCATTACTACCATGCAGGCGAAGACGAACGCATCCTGTTACAGCGACTTCACCCCGAAGCCATATTGATAAAGGAAAGCGGACTTTCCGGAGGATTCAATGAAAAAGTGGAAGCTGCCCTTCAGGAAGGTATCCGCATTTTTGCAATCCGTCGTCCGCCAATGCCCGGAAGTTTTATGATAGTGAACGGTGAACATGGCCTACGCCGGATGATTGAAAAGCATCTGCCCGATTTTTACCCTTTGCGTAGTGGTCTGACTACGGGTACCTGTGCAGCCGCGGCCGCTGTAGCTGCAACCTGGGATATTTTCAATGTTCAACGCCAGCCCCGACCCGAAGAATTTCCTGTTATTCTCCCTAACGGAGAAACCATTTATGTTCCCGTTGAAGAGCAAGAACTCTACCCGCATCCCAGCTGTGTAAACGATGACTGGATGCTGGAGGCAGATGCCACTGTCATCAAAGATGCAGGTGATGACCCCGATGTAACCAATGGCATGCAAATCAAGGCCAATGTTGCCGTGCCTTTCCGTTTTGACGATCCAACACCCGCAGAACTTGGTGCTGATGATTATACCGTTATTGTCTGTGGAGGCGAAGGTGTAGGCATTGTTACCCTATCGGGTTTAGGACTGGAAGTGGGAGGACCTGCCATCAACGTTACTCCCCGCAAAATGATTGAAAACAATGTAAAGGCATGCCTTCAACGACTTGGCATTTCCAAACAACCCAATCCTTTTGCCGTCACTATTTCCGTGCCGGGTGGCGAAGAGATAGCCCGGCGGACTTTTAATCCCCGTCTGGGTATAGAGGGTGGTATTTCTATCATCGGAACTTCGGGTATCGTGAAACCTTTTTCTTCCGAAGCATTTATAGATTCCATCCGCAAATCTATGGAAGTAGGTCGAGCAACAGGAAGCCCGCGCATCGTCCTTAATTCCGGTGCAAAGAGTGAAAAGTATGTCCGAGGGTATTATCCCGAACTGCCTGTACAGGCATTTATTCATTACGGAAACTTCATTGGAGATACGATAAAGATTGCCGCAGATTTGGAAATCAAAGCGGTGACTTTGGGTATCATGATAGGAAAAGCCGTGAAGTTGGCAGAAGGCAATCTGGATACGCACAGCAAACAGGTGACGATGAATAAGGATTTCCTACGTGAAGTAGCACTTTCTACCGGATGCGGCGGGGAAACACTTGCTGTTATCGAAAAGATAACATTAGCCCGTGAGTTATGGACATTGCTCTCTGCTGAAGATTTGCAAGCTTTTTGTTCCCGTTTACTCGAACTGTGTCATCAATATTGTGACCCGTTGCTACCTGAAGGAGAGCTAACGATTCTGCTCATCAGCGAAGAAGGGAAAATAATTACATAGAATAAAAAAACAAGTTTTACATGTAGTCTATCAGACTGAAAGTCCTACGCTATATAATAAAAGCCCTTCAGGTTATATGCGAAACTTAAATTAAAAACCTCAAATATGAAACACCCTCAAATAATCCTCGTCACCGGTGCTTCTTCCGGTTTTGGAAGAGTCATTGCTACGCAGTTGGCTGCACAAGGACATATCGTTTATGGCTCCAGTCGGAAAGCAGTATCCGATAATCCCGGCTTCACAATGTTGCAATTGGATATTACTGATCCTGCATCAGTATCCAATGCCATATCGACAATTCTGAAAGAGCAAGGTAGCATTGATGTACTTGTCAACAATGCCGGGATGGGTATCAGCGGAGCTATCGAACTCACTACCGAGGAAGAGATACAGCGCCAGATGAATACGAATTTCACGGGTGCCGTCCGTATGTGTGCAGCAGTACTGCCTTTCATGCGCGAAGCCGGACACGGACGAATCATAAATATCAGTTCCATTGCAGGCGTCCTTGCCGTTCCCTTTCAGGCTTTCTACAGTGCATCAAAGTTTGCGATTGAAGGATATAGTGAAGCACTTTACCAGGAAGTAAAACCACTGGGTATACAAGTTTGCGTAGTCGAACCGGGAGATTTCCAAACTGGTTTCACAGCGCAGCGGCAAGTGAGCCAGACCACTCTCTCCCATCCACAATACGAAGAGAGTTTTGCAAAAGCCATGCAAAATGTAGAGTTGTCTGAAAACAATGGTTGCCGACCGGAAAAGTTAGGCAAAGCAATCTGCAAACTGGTAAATAGCCGCCGCCCTACTTTCCGCACAAAGGTCGGTCCGTGGGAGCAAGTATTCTTTGCCCGCATCAAACCTATGCTGCCGTTTAGTCTGGTAGATTGGCTGATCAGGAAATTCTATTAATTAGCTGTGTAGCTCATCCCCTTTGGGCAAAACTTTATAGAATAGCATTTTGTGTGTTCTTTCCAAAACACTACCTTTGTGGCATACCCATTCAAAAAGGAGGATGTATGACAACTTTTGAATTAAAACGTAGTATTTTACAAGATATCAACGCATTGATGGATGATGAAGCGGCGATGCGCCGTATAAGTCGTTATATACGTCGTTTGCGTAATTCTACATCAACAAAAGATGTAGCACATGAAGACATGATTCCGTATACAATGAATGAATTACATGAGCGAATTGATAAAGCAGAAAAAGCGATCATCGAAGGAAATGTAATTGATTCTGAAACAGAAGATGCCCAATTAGCAGATTTCATGCGCACACTATGAAAATAAAGACTTATCCTGAAACTACTCAGGAGCTACGCAAGATTGCCGCTTTTTGTAAACAGCAATGGGGCATTGAGATTGCACACAGGTTGATTGAAACCTATCAGAGAAACAAAAAACGTCTTTCTTCCAATCCTTATATGGCTCCAATAGAGCCTTTATTAGTAAATCGGGAGTATGTTTACCGAGGATTACTCATTCATAAATATTGTAAGGTAATATATCGCATAGATGAAACTGCGGGCATAATTTATATCGTAGATGTATGGGATACCCGTCGTGAGCCCCACGAAATATAGCACAACCACTCGTAACCCGTAGCTTGTAGCTCGTAGCTTATAATATTCCCCCAACAGGAATTGTATGTAATCATATAATTTATATCTTTGCGAGCAAATAAACATCAACCCCTTACAAGGTTCAAGTAATGAAACAGACTATTCTCACTATTTTCTTTGCAATCATAGCATTGGGAGCAAGTGCCCAATCCCCTATCTCCTTTCAGGTAAAAGCCGGAGTCGGTACCTCCAACTTCTATGGAGAAAATGTAGAAAGTGATACACGTATCGCCTACAAAGTAGGTGTCGGCATGAACTATGAGCTCAACCGCACATGGGTGTTTCAACCATCACTGAACTTCGTATCGATAGGTGCCCGTGAAGAAGTGGAATACGTAGGCAAAGTGAATATGAACGAGTTGTATATCCAGCTCCCCATCATGATGGCCGCCCGCCTCAACCTTGGAAAGAATTACAGTGCTTCCTTGAGTGCCGGCCCGTATATTGCCTATGGCGTAGGCGGAAAGACATCCGGCGAGATGGAGGAATATGATTACAGTAGTGAATACAATCCTAACAGAAGCTACAGATTCCGTATAGATACTTTCGGTAACCGGATAGATGACAAAATGGGAAACAAACGCTTTGACGCCGGCCTTATGTTCGGCCTCAACATCGAATATCACAAATTCATATTCGGAGCAGAGCTTCAATTAGGAATGATCAAGGTAAACGACCAGCTGGATAATCTATTGCAATCATCCGGCATTGAGAAATTCTCTCCCAAGAATCTCGCTTCGTTCTTCACCGTAGGATACCGTTTCTGATTTACAACTGCTCCGCCTGCTTTCGTTTCATTTCATTCAGTACACTGCATGTCAACGGTATGGCAAGAATGAACGTAAGAAGGTCAGCAACAGCCTGACACATTTCCACACCCTGCAAACCCAGATAATGAGGCAGGATAAAAATCAGCGGAATAAAGAACAATCCTTGGCGGGCAGAAGAAATAATGGTAGCCTTTACCGGTTTACGAATCGTCTGCAACATCATATTACTCATCACAATCCATGAACCCAACGGAAAAGTAATGAACTGCCAACGCAAGGCAGCAGCACCTACTGCAATTACATCCGGGTCTCCCTTACGGAACAGAGAAACAATCTCTTCTGCAAATCCCATGCCTGCCAGCGCACACACCAGTAAGAAAATGAATCCCACCTTTACACAAAACCAGAATCCCTGACGAACACGCGCATACAATCCTGCACCATAATTGAAACCGCATACCGGCTGAAAACCTTGCCCAAAACCTATCAGAAATGCATTAATGAACATTGCGATACGGGTAACAATAGACATGCCCGCAATAGCCGCATCTCCATAAGCCCCGGCAGCCACATTCAGCAAAATAGTAGCTACACTCGCCAGCCCCTGACGGGCAAGCGAAGGAGTACCACCACCGATAATTTCCTTTATGAAAGCCAGTGAGGGCGTGAAGTTCTTGAAACGGATACGGATATTGCCTCCCTTTCTACCCATATACAACAACAGGGAGAAGCTACATATCTGACTGATGACTGTAGCCAGCGCAGCACCCGATATCCCCATATCAAAAACAAAAATCAAGATAGGGTCCAGTATCACATTAATCACCGCACCCGATACGATTCCTACCATCGCATACGCTGCATTTCCTTGGAAACGAATCTGATTGTTCAGTACTAACGAAGCAGTCATGAAAGGGGCACCCAGCAATATGATGCCTAGGTATCTCTCCGTATAAGGCAGGATAGTAGGTGTAGAACCCAATGCTAACGACAACGGGGTAAGGAAGATAAGTCCCACTACTGCCAGAAATATACCCATAAACAATGCCCAGAAGAAACCGGTAGCCGCCATCTTCTCTGCATTCCCAGTCTCCTGCGCACCGAGTTTCCGCGAAATATAGTTCCCCGAACCATGTCCGAAGAAAAAGCCCACCGCCTGAATAATGGACATGACCGAGAACACAATACCTACAGCCGCCGTCGACTGAGTATTGATCTTCCCCACAAAGTACGTATCCGCCATATTATAGAATGACGTAACCAACATACTGATAATCGTAGGTACAGCCAATGATACTATCAGACGAGGCACCGGGGTGGTAGTCAGATAGAGATAATTATCTTTTGTCGAATGTCTCATAGAATTTTCACAATCTCTGCAAGCAGTTCACCAATGGTTTGCACAGTCACCGCTTCGCCGTTTACCGGGTGTAGTACAAAAGTACCGTCCCCTTTCAAATCTCCCGTTTCAATATAAACGTCCGACTCCACGTTTCGGTTTGCCAGAATACCATTTCTTTGCAAAGCTTTCCGCACCATAGCGTATTTTTGTCCGTGCCCGACAATACGGATATGGGAAGTATACTCATTGTTCACCCGGAATAATCCTGTCTCCAGATCAAACACCATTCCTTTACGGGCAAAGAAACCACTGAGGGTTCCATCCAGTGAAAGGTCTTCGGGAGTTCCGATAGTCACCCCGTTCACCTTATCCATCAACCAGATTTTATCCGCAATCTGCAAGGCAAGTTCCAGGTCATGTGTAGACAGGAAAATAGTCTTATCCGTCTGCCGGCTCAGCTGATGGAGCAATTGCATCATTTCCACTTTACTCGGGAAATCAAGAAAGGCAGTGGGCTCATCCAGGAAAATCACCGGAGTTTCCTGAGCCAGTGCCTTGGCAATCATCACTTTTTGTCGTTCACCATCACTCAGTGTATGTACCATGCGATGTGCCAAGTGAGATATTCCGACCAGGTTGATAGCATGATCCACTACCTCTTTATCTTCTTTGGAGAGTGTTCCCCAGAAACCGGTATATGGACTGCGTCCCAGACCGATAAGTTCCACAGAAGTCATATTGCGGATGTCGCACTTTTCAGTCAGGACTACACTGATCACTTTTGAAAGCTGTTTGTCCGTATAAGAGCCAATCTCTTTTCCCTGTATACGTATTTCACCGGATAACTTCGGTTGAAATGCAGAAAGTGTACGCAACAATGTAGACTTCCCCACCCCGTTGGCACCCAGCAGACAAGTCAACTCCCCGCTATTGATTCCGGCACAAATATCGCTTGCCACGACTTTCACATCTCCTTTACTAGGATAGCCAATGGATAGTTTCTCAATATGTATAGTTTCCTGTTTCAAGACCTCTTTATTTTCAATTCTCAATTATTCTTCCAGTTCCCCTTTACGCTTCCTGAAGAGCACAGATGCCACCACCGGAGCACCTACCAAAGCTGTCACCGAGTTCACCGGCAAAGCTCCTTCAAATCCCGGCATGCGGGCTATGAGGTTACACACCAACGCCAACGAAGCCCCTACCAACAAAGTGGCAGGCATCAGTATCCGATGGTCGGATGTATGAAATATAGCCCGGCAAAGATGGGGAACAGCCAGACCGATAAACATAATCGGACCGCAATATGCCGTCACAATCGCTACCAGTACACCTGAACAGGAGATCACTAACAGGCGTGCCCGCTTGATGTTCAGCCCCAGATTCCGGGCATATCCATCGCCCAGCAGCAACAAATTCATCGTCTTTATCAGCAGAAACGAGAGTGGCAACAAGACCACCATGATACAGACAAACAGTATCATCTGATCCCCCGACACACGGGCAAAACTACCCAGTCCCCAAATGACGTATGCACGAATATCTTCCTCCACACTGAAATATTTCAATACGCCGATAATGGCACTTGCCACATAACCGATCATCACACCGATAATCAGCAGCGTCACATTTCCCTTTACTTTCTGTGAAACGTATACGATAAGCGCCATCACGGACAGTGCTCCGATAATCGCTGCAATGGACAACGCCACTTCTCCCATATATCCGAGCTTGCTCAATGCCACACCGCCCATCGCTCCCGATAGCAATACCACACAGGCTACTCCCAGGCTGGCACCCGAACTGATACCCAACACTGACGGTCCTGCCAGCGGATTCCGGAAAACCGTCTGCATCTGCAAACCACTCACCGATAGCCCCGCTCCCGCCACCAATGCCGTCAATGCCTGCGGCACACGGGATTTCCAAATGATATTCTGCCAGATAATGGACTCATCTGTATTCCCCCATAAGATGTTCCAGACGGAACGAAAAGGAATATGGACAGAGCCTAACAGCAGGTTCAGTAAGAAAAACAGGAATATAGATGCCAGTATCACCAACATCAGGAGCAGTGTCGGCCTTTTCATTGCAAACGTGCGTAGTATTTCGGTTGGTAATCAGGTAATAAATTGGGGTGGAACGCATGGATCAGATCTTCCAGCACTATTTCCGGTTCCATCGGCATACTTTCGTAGAAAGGTTGCTCGCGCATATTGCAATAAATAACGCCTTTGTCACGGAATGCACGGAAGTCGGCATAACGGGGATCAAGGGATTTCAAAGCGTCATAAGAGAATGTGCCGTCGTAACTATTCACAATACGCCAGTAATCGGCACTCTCCGCTTGGCTGTATACTGTTTCAAAATCTAGTGTAACGCCACCGGAACGGGGATCGTCTTTCAAGAAGTAATCGGCTCCCGCATCACGGAACAGCTCGGCCAGGAAGCTCTTACCGCCTACTGCATACCAGTTTCCTCCACGTATCTCACCGCTGAATACTACCGGACGCTTCTTTACATCAGCAGCCAGTTGTTTCAGATCGTTATAATGCTTTTCTATTGCAGCAAATTTTTCATTTGCCTCCTCTTCCTGTCCAATAAACAAGCCGATGAATTTAATCCATTCCGCCTGTCCCAGCGGAGTCATTTCCTTATATCCCAGGTGCGGAACCAAAAGTATTCCGATTTCACGCATCGTATCATATCCGCCACGCTTGAAAGGGGAGATAAAAATGACATCCGGATTCACACTCATGATCACTTCATTATCAAAATTACCTTCAATTCCTATTTTGGCAGTCTTACCCGACTTCAGGCGCTCATTCATTTCTTTGTTGAACAAGTGGCGTGTACTGGTTATACCCACCACCTTATCGCAGGCTTCCAGTTTGATGAAATTGGATAATTGTAAAGAAGTCATGCAAATGACACTGCGTACCGGTGTTTCGATCACCGTATAATCAGAAGGAATCCTTTCGGGTTTCGTCCCCCGGGGCACCAATGCATAATGGAAAGTATTACTACTTTCATTTTGAGGATCACGCAAGTCCACCAAGCGGACATGATTGGGGAGATATTTCACTTCAAACCCTTGGGCATAAACCGGATAAATAGAGTCTGTGGCTGATACGGAGGCTGTGATAGCCTGTAAATCAATAGAGTTTTGTTTGTTTTTCGGGCCACAAGCCACACATAAAATACTTAAAAGGGAGACAGTTATTGCAGTAGTTCGTTTCATGACAATAAAAAGGTATAGAATTCGAGCACAATATTCGTCATTTTTGGGGAGATACGCAAATACCCGTCCTGTAATTTAACCGAATTTGTGCCCGAACACCTCTTATATAAGAATGTCTAAAAATTCATCAGATCATTCAATGCTTCGCTCATACTTGGATGTGTAAATATATAATCACGCAAGAAAGTATATTCCTGTCCCGTTTTCATTACAATAGATACGATATTAATGATCTCACTTGTTTCCGGTCCAAACAGGGAACAGCCCAGAATCTTATTTGTATCGGCATCCACTACTACCTTAAACAATCCGTCAGTCTCACCTAAAGTACGTGCCCGCGGAATGGCTGCTACGGGAAGTGTATTCACCTTTATGTTCAGTCCTTTCTTACGGGCTTCCGTCTCACTCAGCCCCACACGTGCCAAAGGAGGGTCCATAAATACCGAATAACTCACAGGCTCACGGTCGTCCGTACGCCGTTCTCCTGCACCAAACAAATCCTCACGGATAATGCGGTAATCGTCCAATGAAATATAGGTGAATTGTAATCCGCCTTTTACGTCGCCAATGGCACGGATGGCCGGATTAGTAGTACGCAACCATTCATCTACAATAATGGCTCCCCGTTCATTCACTTTCACGCCGGCAACTTCCAGGTTCAGTCCCGAGATGTTCGGACGACGCCCTGTTGCCAATAAGATAGCATCTCCTTCCAGGTGATGGATTTCATGAGTTACAGCATCCTCATAAATCACTGTTGCACCGTCCACGGATTGTACCTTTGCGTTGAGATGGAATACAATACCTTTCTTTTCCAATACGGTCTGTACGCTGGCGGCAATATCCCTGTCTTCGCGCTCAATCAGTTCGGGATACCCTTCGAGTACCGTCACCTTCGAACCGAAAGAAGCATACATGGAAGCAAATTCCAAGCCGATATAACCTCCACCCACGATTACCAGCCGTTCGGGAAGTTCTTCCAGTTCCATGATGGAAGTGCTGGTGTATACGCGGGGATTCTCTTTTATTCCATCAATAGGTGGTACAATGGTTTCCGCACCGGTATTTATAAAGATCTGAGAAGACTGCAATTCAATTACTTCTGTCTCCGTCCGCACTTCTACCACATCAGGACCAGCAAACGATCCGACACCTGTATACACCGTCACATTAGGATTATCAGCCAGATTATGATAGTTCTTATTCCGCAGGAAGGAAGTCACCTCTTCTTTACGACCAATGGCCTGACGATAATAATCCTTCTTCTCTTCCCACGTAGCCTTTACCGGAGTTTCCTTAGCCAGATGTACCAACGTCTTTGTAGGAATACAGCCGATATTGATACACGTGCCTCCATACATACGATCTGAACGTTCTACTATGGCAACCGTCTTCTGACGTTTTGCAAATTCGGCAGCCAGGGTCTTCCCACCCTTGCCGAAACCAATGATAATGGCATCATACTTTTTCATATCTTTATTTTTTTAAATGTTCCAGTACACTCTTCGCACTGTCTGCTAATATAACAATTGCACCGGCCAAAATGGCTGTATCTTTTATAACTAATCTTCCTGCACCGGTCAATAAAGGGAAACCAAACTCTCCACTGCCCAGGTTGGGCACCCATACTTCGGGGGTGGTGACAAGGAAAGAAAGCGTTCCGAGAGTCATGATAATAGCAAGTCCCGCACCTACCAGTCCTACTTTCGGCCAAAATATGCCGAGGAATGTAAGGATACCGATGCTCATAATAAGAATACCCAATCCGTGAGAAAAACCATACGTATTATTCTCCTTGTGCCACTCATGCTTCGCGGCATCAAATTCTCCTTCTTTCAGCTTATACTCTTTATAGTCGGGAACATCGTGTGTATAGAAGAAGCTCATGAAAGGGCTGTTTGCCACAAAAGGTACGATGCCTTCCGCTTCATAATTCCAGAACTTCAATCCGCCGATCCAAACGAAAATAACCAGAATTGCCACACGGATAAGATTGATACCTAACTTTTGAGTAGATGCAGCCAGTGTCAGGGCTGCTACGAACATAGATTTTAATTTTGTTTCCATACGATTATTGCATTAATGAATTGTTTTGTTTTTCTGATGCAAAAATCGGGGTTTATGTCGGGGTGTGAAATGGCAATTCCACCGTATCAGTTGGCAATATTTCCCGTTGTGTTCGATTTACGGAAATCAGATACACTTTCACCGGTCATTTTCTTGAAAAAACGGCTGAAAGTGGACAAATCTTCAAAGCCCAGCAGTTCGCTGATTTCCTTGGCACTTTTAGGGGTATAGAACAGTAATCTCTTGGCCTCCGACTCTATCCGTTCATGGATAATACGCAGCGGGGAAGGTACTCCGCAGGAGGCAAACAGATTGGAGAGTGTCTTTGGGGAACGGAATAACAGGTCGGCATAATCCTGTACCTGTTTCTTTTCGCGGAAGTGCTGGTCAACCAGAATATAAAAACGGCGGACGATATCAAAGGCTTTTTCCTGTTCCGGCGTGACGCCACACTTTTCACGGGCAATGCGGGTACAGGTGATGATAAAACGTTTGAGAATGATACGTAGCATTTCCTCTTGCAGATTATCGCGAACGGCGGACTCCTGCCGGAAGATACGAATAATGTCATTCAGGTTGGCGGATTGTTCCGGCGAAAGTTTCAGTTTCATCACTTGGGAAGAACCATGAAAAAGGAAACCGTTACAGGATACTTCGTCATCATGACCGAATATACAGTAGAAATTGCTGTTGAACAGAAAAGTGAGGTACTCTCCCTCCACCGATTTAATTTCAATATGTTGCAAAGGAGTAAGACTTATGATTTCGTCCTGTTCCAACTGTATGGGAATATGGTCTATCTCCAGAGTCAAGTTTCCACTCCGCACCCAAATGAACTTATATAAAGTAGTATCCTGTTGCAGTGCTTTATTCTCGTGGAAACAAAAGGTCATTGCCAAGTTCCCGTTCAGGCGGGTATTTAATTGATAATCTATCATGATGTTAAAAAGTTAGAGTTCTTTGTCGTATGCCGAAATACAAATATACGCTATTCCGGAAGCTAATGCAAATAAAAGAAGCAATCTATTTCATCATCTCCGCTTTTCGTAATGCCCTACCCCATGTAAGGTCATATTTCGTTATAACTATATTTTAGTTTATGAGTAGAATATACAATCCAGTCCCTAATAAAATAGAGCAAGCCATATTCTTAAAAAGCATTTGAATAACGACTACACAGATACCCGATAGTATTTCCGGAGTGCCGTATGAAGGTGATAGAAAATCTATATCTTTATAGCAATAAACTACCAACATACCGAATATAACCGGAGGTAGTACTCTACCTAAATAGTTTATATATTGGGGAGTATGCGCCGAAGACCTGAAAACCCAGAAAGGAATCCAACGGGTAAAAATCACAACAAAATCAACTACCCCATTAATAACGACAAACAGCGTTTTTAAAGAATAACAGAAACGTTTTTAAAGAATGTACCCAACGTTTATTAAAAACGTAAAAGGGGTACTTAAAAGCAAAAAGTGATAAATACAAACAAAAAAGGCGATAATCCTTATGAGGAAGTATCGCCTTTATCGTTTTTCGTATGTTATTATTCCAAGAACGGATATCCCCAATTCTCAACAATAAAATTATATTACTAAAAACAAGAAAACCGGCAGTAATAATACATATCCGCCAAAGTCCGGAAAAGAAAGATTAGATTTTGTCATTTGCTAAGTTTTTTAGGTTTACTATTAAAGTTATGTTCTCTTCAAAGCCCTACAAATATACTACATCAGGAAGGCGAAGTCAAGTCTTTCAGCCGTTTTTTCCAACTGTTTTCAGACTTTACATACTAACCTTTTCTCGTACAGATCTTTGCTTCATTGAACGGCAGACAAGTATATTGATAGCATCAAGTTGGCAAGCAAGCTATTGTTGCATTCGGTTCATTAAAAAGTACCGTTGCACCAGAGCGTTTGACTTTAGTAAGCAAGAAAAGGTAGATAAACAAGAAATCGGGTTTTATTTTGTTTTATATTCAGAAAATCCCCAATTTTGCACTTCCCATAAAAGTTATTATGAGGGTGCTTATCACTAAACACTAACCATTAATCACTAACAAAATGTCCAACCCCGTCATATTCGTATCCCTCGGTCCCGGAGAACCGGACCTTATCACCCTGAAAGGCTTGAAAGCCCTGCAAAATGCCGATTGTATCTTTTGTCCTGAAACTCGCACCATAAGCGGACAGATATTCTCGCGGGCTGCCGGCATACTGCACGCGCTGGATATTCCGGATACCACCCTCTCCCGCTTTGCATTGCCTATGAGTAAGAACCGGGAACAGGCTTTCGCAGCTTACGATAAAGTGTATAGCGAAGCTTCCCTTCTTCACAAAGAAAATAAAAAAGTCTGTATCGTTGCCGAAGGAGACGCAGGTTTCTATTCTTCCATACACTATATCTTTGAAAAACTACAAGCCGACAATATTCCTGTGCAACACATTGCCGGTATCCCCGCCTTCATTGCAGCAGGTGCCTGTGCAGGACTTCATATTGCCAGCCAAGAGGAACGCCTGACCGTCATTCCCGGTATCATTACCGCCGAAGAAATAGAGAAATATATGGAGGAAAAGACTACCATTGTCATCATGAAACTTTCTCAATGTACCGAAGAAGTTCACCGTTGCATCCATCTCCATCCCGAATATAACTATCATTATTTCGAGAATATAGGCATGGAAAAAGAGAAATACCTGCATGATACAGAGCTGATTTCGGCACTCTCTTTCCCTTATTTTTCACTATTAATCATACGCCACAGCACCTTCTGAGGCGCATTTAATACTATTTCGCACATCATTGGATTAATTTTCACAAAAATGCCTTACCTTTGCCCACTGTGTAATACAAAAGATTTATAGACATGAAAAGATTTACATTGTATATGTTTATGTTCGTACTGAGCATTGGTTACGTTTCGGCACAGGGGAAAGCTGATATTAAGTTTGATAAAACCTCACATAACTTCGGTACGTTTTCTGAAAATGATCCGGTAGTAAGTTGTGTATTCACATTCACCAATGTGGGCGATGCTCCGCTGGTTATACATCAAGCCGTAGCTTCCTGTGGATGTACAGTTCCCGAATATACCCAGGAACCCGTATTGCCGGGCAAAACCGGAACCGTTAAGATTACTTACAACGGAACAGGCAAGTATCCGGGACACTTCAAAAAGTCCATCACTTTGCGCACGAATGCCAAAACAGAAATGATGCGACTCTTTGTAGAAGGAGATATGACACCGAAAGATGCAAAATAAGCATCTTTATATATAAGAATAAAGGAGAATTTTTCAATTCTCCTTTTTTTTTGCTTTCTTTGAAGCTGATTTGGATAAAATAAACAATTAATTGACGACATAATAACTATAAAACATAAAAGCAATTAAGAAACTATGAAACAAGAAGAAGAGAAATTGACCGGTCTACCGGAAAATGCATTCCGTGAACTGAAACCGGGCGAAGTCTACAACCCGTTGATGAGCCCTGACAAGAAGTACCCGGAAATTAACCTTTGGTCTGTATTATGGGGTATCGCTATGGCTATCCTCTTTTCGGCTGCGGCAGCCTATCTGGGATTGAAAGTAGGACAAGTGTTCGAAGCAGCCATTCCTATTGCAATTATTGCCGTGGGCGTATCAGGCGCAGCCAAACGTAAGAATGCGTTAGGTGAAAATGTTATTATCCAATCCATCGGCGCCAGTTCCGGCGTTATCGTGGCAGGTGCCATCTTTACCCTGCCCGCCTTATACATTCTGCAAGAAACTTATCCGGAAGAAATCACAGTTACTTTCACCCAAGTATTCATCAGTTCTCTGTTGGGAGGTGTGTTGGGTATTCTCTTCCTCATTCCGTTCCGTAAATATTTTGTAAGTGATATGCATGGCAAGTATCCTTTCCCCGAAGCAACAGCTACCACACAGGTACTGGTATCGGGCGAGAAAGGCGGAAGCCAGGCCAAACCGTTGTTGCTGGCAGGTATTATTGGAGGTTTATATGACTTCATCGTTGCCACATTCGGCTGGTGGAACGAAAATTTCACCACACGTGTATGCGGCTTTGGTGAGATGTTGGCTGATAAAGCAAAACTGGTATTCAAAGTGAATACAGGTGCGGCCGTACTTGGTTTGGGTTATATTGTAGGTCTGAAATATGCTTCTATCATCTGTGCCGGTTCACTGGCTGTATGGTGGATTATCATTCCGGGAATGTCCATGATCTGGGGCGACAGCGTGCTGAACCAGTGGAATCCGTCAATTGTGGCTACCGTAGGTAGCATGGCTCCCGAAGAAATTTTCAATTATTATGCCAAGAGCATCGGTATCGGTGGTATCGCTATGGCCGGTATCATCGGTATCATCAAGTCATGGGGTATTATCAAGAGTGCTGTAGGACTGGCAGCTAAGGAGATGGGTGGAAAATCCAATGTAGAAGCCAGCATGAAGCGTACTCAGCGCGATATTTCTATGAAGATTATTGCTATCGGTTCTATTATAACGCTGTTACTGGTATTCTTATTCTTCTACTTCGATGTGATGCAAGGCAGTTTGCTGCATACTGTGGTAGCTATTCTATTGGTGGCAGGTATCGCTTTCCTGTTTACGACTGTGGCTGCCAATGCCATTGCAATCGTAGGTACGAACCCGGTTTCCGGCATGACGCTGATGACATTGATTCTGGCATCGGTAGTGATGGTATCTGTTGGTTTGAAAGGTCCTGAAGGAATGGTAGCTGCATTGGTAATGGGTGGCGTTGTGTGTACGGCACTATCTATGGCAGGTGGGTTCATTACTGACTTGAAAATCGGTTATTGGTTGGGTAGTACACCCGCCAAACAGGAAGCCTGGAAGTTCCTCGGAACGATTGTTTCAGCTGCAACCGTAGGTGGTGTAATGATTATCCTGAATAAGACATACGGATTTACCAGCGGACAACTGGCTGCTCCACAAGCTAATGCGATGGCGGCAGTTATTGAACCGTTAATGAATGGCGTGGGTGCTCCCTGGTTGCTTTACGGCATTGGTGCAGTACTTGCTATCGTACTGAATGCATTCAAAATTCCCGCACTGGCATTTGCATTGGGTATGTTCATTCCATTACAACTGAACATTCCTCTCGTTGTGGGTGGTGCTGTGAACTGGTACGTAACCAGCCGTAGCAAGGATGCTGCTCTCAATGCAGAACGTGGCGAAAAAGGTACGTTGCTGGCATCCGGTTTCATTGCCGGTGGTGCACTTATGGGCGTAGTCAGTGCAGCAATGCGTTTCGGAGGTATCAACCTGGTGAATGATGCCTGGGTAAACAATACGTGGTCAGAAGTACTGGCATTGGGTGCTTATGCATTGCTGATAATTTACTTTATCAAGGCTTCGATGAAAACCAAATAATAGAAATACAATGAGAACAATTTTATTTATCACAGCATTGTTTATGTCAACTCTGCTATCTGCTCAGAAGCCCGTTGAGATACCCTTGTGGCCCAACGGTGCTCCTAATACGAATGGCCTGACAGGAGATCAGGAAGATTTGAACGGCGGCCGTGTGGCCAATGTTGTTAATCCCACCATCACGGTTTATCGTCCGGCAAAGCCGAACGGTATGACTATCTTGATGTGTCCGGGCGGCGGATATGCCCGCCTGGCAATGAATCACGAAGGCCATGACATGGCATCCTGGTTCAACACACAGGGAATCACGTATGCTGTTCTGAAATATCGTATGCCGAACGGGAACCGCGAAGTGCCCCTCTCAGATGCAGAACAGGCCATCCGCCTTATTCGTCAACATGCCAAAGAATGGGGTATCAATCCGAATCAGGTAGGCGTTATGGGTGCATCGGCAGGAGGACACCTGGCTGCTTCTCTCTCTACACTTTACAGTAGTGATGAAACGCGTCCGGACTTTCAGATATTACTTTATCCGGTAATCTCGATGGTACCGGGTATTACTCATGGAGGTTCGCGCAAGAACCTTCTTGGTGATAACCCGACCAAGGAACTGGAAGACGCGTATTCTCTGGAACGTCGTGTATCTCCCCGCTCTCCACAAGCTTTCATCGTACTTTCTGCTGATGATGGCGCTGTGCCGCCCATGAATAGTATCGGCTACTTCCTTGCTCTCAACCAACAGAAAGTTCCCGTATCCATGCACATCTACCCCATTGGCGGACATGGCTGGGGCTTCCGTGATAACTTCACTTACAAACGCCAGTGGACAGAAGAACTAGAGAAGTGGTTGCGTGACGGGGTGAAATTCGAGAAAAAATAATTAATATATCAACTCATGAAAAAATTGACTTTTATCACCTGTCTCGTATTACTACCCCTCGCCCTTCAGGCACAGGAAGACCGTTACGACCAGTTGACTAATCCGAAGTTGACCAGTATCAACAAGGAGGCTCCCCGGAGTACATTCACTTCTTATGCCACCGAAGAAGATGCTATCGTCAACGACCGGACGAACGGAGCCAGCCGCCTATCCCTCAACGGGAAATGGAAGTTCAACTATGTGGAAAACTTTGCCGACCGTCCCACAGACTTCATGAACGTGCGTACTGAGGTGAACCGTTGGCCGGACATCAATGTGCCGGGTAACTGGGAATTGCAGGGCTTCGGTACTCCGATCTACGTCAACCAGCCTTACGAGTTCTGTTCTAAGGGTTACGAACCTTATTGGGACAAGCCTAATCCGCCTTATGTACCCAAAGACTGGAATCCGACAGGTACGTATCGCCGCGATTTCGTCGTAGGTAATGACTGGGATGGAAAAGAAATCTTCCTCAGTGCAGACGGTGTGCGCGGTGCTGCTTTCTATTACATGAATGGCAAGTTTGTAGGTATGAGCAAGGATGCTAAAACTCCTGCCCGCTTCAACGTTACCGCCATGATCAAAAAAGGTAAGAATATGATTGCCATTCAGGTACACCGTTTCTCGGATGCCAATTATCTGGAATGTCAGGACTTTTGGCGCATCAGCGGTATAGAGCGCGATATCTATCTCTATGCCACGCCCAAAATCCATATTGCAGACTTCAAGGTAGAGACTCCGCTGGATCCTTATTACAAGGATGGTATCCTGCAACTGAAAGTGAAGCTTACGAACGAAAGTGATATTAAGTCTCCGTATGTAGTTTCCTATCGTTTACTCGATGATCAGGATCAGCAAGTAACCCAGTCCTCTACCCGTGTGGAAGGTGATCAGAATGAAGTAGAATTCACAAAGAAAACCCTCCGTGGTGTAAAGCATTGGACAGCTGAAACGCCTAATCTTTATACACTCGTCATCAGCCTGAAGCGCACCAATGGCGAAGTAATAGAAGCTACCAGTTGCAAGGTAGGTTTCCGTACGATAGAGATTAAGGATAAGCAACTGCTTGTAAATGGCGTGCCTATCCTTATAAAAGGTGTGAATGTACACGAGCATAATGAATACACGGGGCATTACGTTCCGGAAGATCTTATGATTAAGGATTTCGAACTCTGGAAAAAGTATAATGTGAACACCGTACGCACTTGCCACTACCCGCAACAGGAACGCTTCTACGAACTTTGCGACCAATATGGTATGTACGTAATTGATGAAGCAAATATTGAAAGCCACGGTATGGGTTATAACCTCAATGTAGGTGGTACTTTGGGTAACAATCCGTTATTCATGAATGCTCACCTCGACCGTACCATGAATATGTACGAACGCGATAAGAATCATCCGTCTGTAATCATCTGGTCATTGGGTAACGAAGCTGGAAACGGACTGAACTTCTACGTTACTTATAATACTCTGAAGATGCTCGATAGCCGTCCTATCCAGTACGAACGTGCCGGATTAGAATGGAATACGGATATTTATTGTCCGATGTACTCTTCTCCCCAATCTATTGAAAAGTATGCCCAGAATAAGGAAATGACTCGTCCGCTTATCCTGTGTGAATATGCTCATGCTATGGGTAACAGTCTTGGCAACTTCCAGGACTATTGGGATGTAATTGAGAAATATCCGATATTACAAGGTGGTTGCATCTGGGACTGGGTAGATCAAGGCTTTGCCGCCAAGACCAGCGACGGACGCAAATACTGGAATTATGGTGGTGACTACGGCGATACCGGAACTCCTTCCGATGGCAACTTCTGCATCAATGGTGTAGTTTATCCCGACCGCAGTATAAAGCCCCAGACTATTGAAATGGGTAAGGTTTATCAGAACATTAAATTCATTAAGTTCGATCCGCAAACCTGCACGGTGCAGATACGCAATGACTTCTCATTTACTGATCTAAATAAATATGATTTCCATTATGTCGTTCGCGATCATGGAAAAGAGATTTATAAAGGTCAGATGGACAATATCAATGCTGCTCCGGGCAAGACAGCTACCAGTGCATTCTTGCAAGGTATTCCTAAAGAAAAGAATACTACGGGAGATGTACGCATCGAGTTCTATGCAACCATACGTAATGCAGAACCTTTCTTACCGGTTGGTACGGTAATCGCACGTGAACAAACTTATGTTCATCCGTTCTTTAAGAAAGAAGTGGTACGCATGGATCCCGCTAAAGTAGATGAAGTCTTTTCACAGGTTGTTTTCAGCGGTGATGATTTCAAAGCTACATTTGATAAACAAAGTGGCTTGCTGACCTCTTATATCTATAAGAAACAAGAGTATATCCATAACGGTCAAGGTCCGCAACCTTTCTTCTGGCGTGCACCTACCGATAATGATTACGGAGCAAAGCTTCCCACTCGCCTGAAAGCATGGCGCGAGGCCAGTTACCAGACACCTAAGGCAGAATCGTTCAATGTTTCTAAAGATGGTGACAAGTCCATTGTAAAAGTTACCTATCGTTTTCCGCAGGTAGATGCGCAGTGGGAAATTACCTATAAAGTCTTTGCCAATGGCATTATCAAAGTGGATAATCGCTTTGTAGCCGAAGGTACGGAAACTCCAATGATACCCCGTGTAGGTTTGCGCATGCAATTATCGGAAATATTAAACGACCTTACTTACTACGGCCGTGGTCCGGAAGAGAACTATCGTGATCGTCGCACTTCCCAGTTTATCGGAGAATATACTACTCCGATAAAGGACTTGTACGAACCGTACATCCGTCCGCAAGAAAATGAGCATCGTACGGATATTTACTGGTGTGCACTCACCACTAAACAAAAAGCCGGTTTACTCTTCATTGCCGACCGTACGTTTGAACTGAATGCTTCCAACTATCTGCTTGGAAGTCTGGATAGCGGCGAAACCATCGACAATGGTGCTCCACGTACCAACGAAACGAATCACCGTCACCTCACCGACCCACAACCTGTAAAACAGGTAGATATGTTTATCGACTATCGTATGATGGGTGTAGGTGGTGATAATAGTTGGGGAGCTATAGCACACGAACCGTATCTGATTCGGCCCGGTGTAGAAAATACCATTGAATACGGCTTCTCCATCGTACCATTTGACAAAAAGGCGGATTACAAAAATTTAATCTATCAATATTAAATTTAATCTGTCCAAATTAAGGATTTATGAAAAGGATGTCGTACTTTTGCGACATCCTTTTTTATTTATATTAATAAACGAAAGAACAATGAAAACAATGATTACCCTCCTGTTCAGTGCGCTTTGTGTAGCTACTGTCAGTGCTCAGACAGATGAAAAAGACAACGCCATGCTGAACAATGGAATAAATTTTCTGGATATTCCTTACGTAGCACACACGTTGGAAGTTACTGATGGTGAAGAAGAACTTATCATCAATTGTGATGAAGTAGATTGCACCACCTTTGTAGAATATACTCTTGCTATGGCCCTCTCTCCTACCGAAGACGGGCAGATAGCCGAAGGCGATTTTGCCGATAAGCTCCAGATGATTCGCTATCGCGACGGAAAGATAAACGGTTATACTTCCCGCCTGCACTACATTGCAGACTGGGTAAACAATGGTGTTCGTAACGGTTTCCTGGAAGATGTAACAACAGCTAACAGTCCATATATACAGCAAGTTTCTCTTTCCTACATGTCTTCTCATCCCAAGCTATACAAGCAGCTAAGTAACTCTCCGGAAAACGTAGCAAAGATGAAAGAAATAGAAAAGTCATTGAATGGTCAGGAATTCCATTATGTTCCCAAAGATAAACTACCATTCGCCGGTCTGCCTTGGATAAAGAATGGTGACATCATTGCTATTACTACAAATACTTCGGGACTGGATGTAGCCCATATGGGTATTGCTTTCTATGTAAACGGCAAACTGAGTCTGCTGCACGCTTCTTCTAAAGAGAAGAAAGTAGTTATTTCTAAAGTGACTTTGGGACAGATGCTGAAGAAAAATAAAAATTGGACGGGAGTCAGAGTGCTAAGAATGAAAAAATAAACTTTAGATATTTATTATCAAAATAAATACGGAAACTGCCATTAATGGAGATTCTGTGTAAACAATAAGCACTTTTCAATCAAAAAGCGTGACCTTTCATCAAAAAGGGTGTAGCCTTAACCACAAAAGGGCTACACCATAAGAGTAAAAGGGTGTAGCCATCCAAACTAAAAGGCTACACCCTTTTAAAATGTCCTACAGATAGTTGTAGCCCATATTTTAAACGCTAAAAGAAAAAAGACATCTACTTTTTTGCCTTCACCCATATAAAAGATGTAATCATATTTATAGGATTTATGGTTAATTAAAAAAATAGCTTGGAGATATCTTTGATAACATCTCCAAGCCCCCAGAAAAACTTAATAACAACTTGTTACCCTCGCATCAGCAATTCCGGGAATGTAAATCCTTGCATGGTATAGCAGATAAAGAAGATGGTAGCACTAACAATCCACAGAATAAGCAATGTCCACTTCAACCCGGAAACCATAGGTTGCCAATTGAACACCGGACGGAAGATTGCGAAAACAAGGCTAACCAGAGGAATACCTACTACGAGGATACCTGCAATATATAGTACGATGGCTGACAAAGGAGATGTAGGCAATACAAAATCAATATCCGGAAACCAGGACATCAACGCTGCACCACCCCCAATAGCAACTGCAATAGCGGCAATGAGCAAAGCTACAAATACAATACCGAAAACAAACAGTACCGGACTGCAAATGATAGCCACAATAACCAGACAAATCTTCAGGAACCAACCGACAATCATTAATAATGTATCACCAGTCCTTTGCATAGAAGTACGAGGTTTATCAGACTTCATATAATCGTTTACATTATTGGTAACTCTCTCAAAACCATCAGTCACAGTCTTTCCTATGTTCTCTACCGTAACAGCTTCACCACGCATGTTCAACTTCTCAGCTGCTGTACGAGCTTCGGGAATCACTATCCAGCAAATGATATAGAGAGGAAGTAAAAACTTGAAACCAAAGATTGCACAAAGAACAAAAATCAAACGGAACCAAGTAGAATCCCAACCTAAATAAACACTAAGTCCCCCTATCACGCCACCCAGCATTTTATCGTCCGGATTGCGATACAAACGGCGACGGGTTGAAGTATAAGAAGAATTATTATCACCATTCCAGGAACCGGAACCATAACTTTCACCGGAGGCACCCTTCGTATTTCCGGAACCGGAAGCAGCATTCTCCTCAGTCCCTGTTTCCATCTCTTCAGGTTTCCCCATACGATTGATTACTTCTTCTACATCAGTTATAGTGATAACCTGAGAGCCAGCAGTCAGCTTCTCTAAAAAAAGTTCAGAGATGCGGAGTTCGATGTCATTTACAATCTCGTCAGCACCGGCTTGTCTTCTAAAGTGCAGTTTCAGATTGCATAGATAGTTATCCAAAAGGCGATAGGCGTCTTCATCAATGTGGAAAACAGTTCCGCCCAAATTTACTGTTAATGTCTTTTTCATTGCTATTTGTTTTTAAAATTTATACTGATACGAGGTTTTTAATATCCTGAATCTAATAGTTGGCTATATGATTCACTGTTTCATTCAACTCACGCCAAGAGACTTCCAACTCTCCAAGAAAAACTTCCCCTTTCGGAGTGAGCTTGTAATATTTACGTGGTGGTCCTTGTGTGGACTCTATCCATTCGTAACTTAATAGATCGTCATTCTTCAGACGAGTGAGCAGCGGGTAAAGCGTTCCTTCCACTACGATCAGCTTGGCTTCCTTTAGTTTCTGGATGATATCCGAAGCGTAGGCCGGTTCTTTGTGAAGCAGTAGCATGATGCAATACTCTAACATGCCCTTACGCATTTGCGACTTTACATTATTTACGTCCATCTCTTATTGGTTTACGATTCGACAATTTTCTATTTTACAGCAAAGATAGCAACTGATTGAAATAGAGCTTTTCTTTGTATGACACAAATATATGTATTATCTTAGTACTATGCAATACAAAGTACCTTGTATTTTGTTTAATTAACACTCTTCTCTATTCACACCTTATTAATAAAGCACCAAGGGAGAGAATAACATATAAGAGAAAAATGTATCTTTGCGGAAAAGATATAAATACAACGAACTATGTTAATTATCAGAAAAGCAACTACAGCCGATTGTGAGCTGATTCATAAACTTGCATGGCAGATATTTCCGGAGACTTACAAGGACATACTTTCACCGGAGCAAAACGATTACATGATGGAATGGATGTACTCCATAGAGAACATCCGCAAGCAAATGGAAGAAGAAGGACATGTATATTTCATTGGATACAAGAACAAAGAAGTGTGTGGTTATGTATCTGTGCAACAACAAGGTGAAGATCTATTTCACTTACAGAAAATATATGTACTCCCCTCCTTTCAAGGATCACATTGCGGTAGCTTCTTATTTCATGAAGCCGTCAAATATATCAAGGAAGTACATCCTGGTCCATGCCTAATGGAGTTGAATGTGAACCGTAACAATAAAGCGCTGAATTTCTATGAACGTATGGGAATGAAGAAATTGAGGGAAGGGGATTTTCCGATAGGAAACGGATATTATATGAATGACTTTATAATGGGGCTTGAGATTCAATGAAAGAATGAAAAAATTAAAGGCTGCGCAAGGTTCTTTTGAACTGCGCAGCCTTTAATTTTTAATTTCTAATTATTCCGTTACTCGTTCTAACCATTTTACCATGCCAAACATAACGCCCATTGACACAAGACAAATAACAAAGAACACAGTCCAGCACTGCCAGATAGGAATCTTATTATACATCATAGGACCAAGGAATAAGAAGAGATTTCCTATTGCTGTTGCACCCAACCACAAGCCTTGACACAAGCCCTGAATATGTTTGGGAGCTACCTTAGAAACAAATGAAAGCCCCAATGGTGAAATGAAAAGTTCAGCTACAGTCAGGAAGAAATAAACCACTATCAATACCCATGGTCCGGCTTTCAACCCAGCTTTGGCAGAATCCGCCATTGCCTTAAATTCAGTACCTGACGGGTAACCTTGCATTGCCGAATAAATGGTAAGGAATAAGAATGCAAGTCCTGCAATCCCCATACCGATGGCAATCTTCTTAGGAGTAGAGATTTGCTGACCACGACGAGCCAATGTACCAAAGAAGAGCATAATGAGCGGAGTAAGTACTATCACAAAGAACGGATTCACAGCTTGCCAAATTTCGGGTGCAATACTATCGGTTACTACGAAGTCGCGGGCAAAAAGTGAAAGCGACTGTCCATTCTGGTGGAATGAGAACCAGAAGAAAATCACGATACCTAATACTGCAAACAGTGCATATAAACGTTGCTTTATCTCTTTTGCCATAGCTGCTTTCTCGGCAGGTGTATAAGTCACCGATTCCTGTTTTTCCTTCTTGCCCGGTGTAGGGAATACCTTCCGACAAGCAATGAAAATAAAGAGAGAAATAAGCATAGCTACTACCGAAGCTATGAATGAATAGTGGATACCTGTATTGAATACGTCAAGATATTGGGTACAGAAAACACTCAAATCACTTGTTACCGTACCTCCTACTTTGACAACCAGTTCATTCAGATTAGAGAGATTATCAGAAGCCATATTGCCACCTTCCTTAATATATTGATGGCACAATGCAGGCAGATCAGCATTATACATCATGCTATGAACCTTCAGCCACCATTCTCTAAGCAAGGGAGCAACAAAAGGCGCAATCAACCCACCAATATTGATAAATACATAGAATATCTGAAAGCCGGAATCACGACGGCTCTTAGCCAGCTTCAAGGCTTCAGGTCCTTTTTTCTCAGCTTCTTTCTCAAGGTTGTCGTACATCTGGCCTACGATAGCCTGTAAGTTTCCTTTAAAAAGTCCGTTACCGAAAGCAATGAAAAACAAAGAGACACAAGTCAAAGGAAGCAACCAACCAATATTTTCAGCAGTGGAAAGTACAGGAATAGATAGAATGACATAACCCAATGACATCACTATCAATCCTGACATGATTGTTCCTTTATAGTTTTGCGTCCTATCGGCAATAATACCGCCTACCAAACTCAGTACATAGATACCACAATAAAAGACTGAGTAGATAATGGAACTGGTTTCGTCACTCAGGCCGAATTTGGAGCAGAGGAACAGTACCAGTACGGCATTCATGATGTAGTAGCCGAACCTTTCGCCCATATTGGAGATAGCAGCTGCCAACAGACCTTTAGGATGATTCTTGAACATAGATATAAGTTTTTTAAATTAGTAATTAGATTGATTTTCGTTTATTAAATGCAAATATATACATTTTGCTGAAATAACCTGTAAAAAAGTGAAATTAGTCATGAAAAAGGATGCAAACTTCAGCATGAACCTCCTTAATTAAATCATTTGGATCAAGTTTAAGCTGCAAGCCACGCTGACCTGCACTTATGTAGATATAAGGATAATTGAGACAAGATTCATGAATGTATGTAGAAAAAGTTTTCTTCATGCCGATAGGAGTACATCCCCCACGAATATATCCCGTCAAAGGAAGTAATTCTTTCATCGGAATAAGATCACACTTCTTATTACCGGAAGCCTTAGCAGCCAGCTTCAGGTCCACTTCATGTTCGCCAGGAATGACGCAAACAAAATGACCATTCTTGTCACCATGCAGTACAAGGGTTTTGAATACCTGCTCGATATTCTCCCCCAAGCTATCAGCCACATGAATAGCACTCAAATCATTTTCATCCACTTCATAGGGAATCAGTTCGTATGCAATTTTGGCTTTGTCCAAAAGCCTTGCTGCATTTGTTTTATTAATTTTCATAATTTATCCTTTCAATTCTTCTTTCAGGAATTTAGGAGTATATCCCTTCTTACTTTTCGCCACTTCTTCCGGTGTGCCGCAGCTGAGGAGTTGCCCCCCCCCCTTACCACCATCAGGTCCCATATCGATGATATAATCAGCCATCTTGATAACATCCAGATTGTGCTCGATGACAATCACTGTGTTACCTTTGTCCACCAATTTATTAAGTACATTCATCAGTACACGAATGTCCTCAAAGTGAAGTCCGGTAGTAGGCTCATCAAGGATATAAAGGGTTTTTCCTGTATCTCGCTTAGAAAGTTCCGTGGCCAATTTCACACGTTGGCTTTCACCACCGGAAAGTGTGGTGGAAGATTGCCCCAACTTTATATATCCCAGACCGACTTCCTGTATCACCTTAATCTTATTCAGAATCTGCGGCACATTTTCAAAGAACTCCACTGCACGGTTAATGGTCATATCCAGTACATCAGCAATAGATTTTCCCTTGAAGCGCACTTCCAATGTCTCACGATTATAGCGTTTGCCATGACAGACTTCACAGGGTACATATACATCGGGCAGGAAGTTCATTTCAATTGTTTTGTAACCATTTCCCTGGCATGCTTCACAACGTCCGCCACTCACATTAAAGGAGAAGCGCCCCGGCTTATAACCGCGTATCTTGGCTTCCGGTAATCCTACAAACAAATTACGAATATCAGAAAAAACTCCCGTATAAGTGGCCGGATTAGAACGCGGCGTACGTCCCAGCGGAGACTGATCCACATTTACCACCTTATCGATGTTTTCCAATCCTTCGATGATATCGTATTCCAGGGGATCCTGAAGCGAGCGATAGAACTTCTGCGAAAGAATAGGTTGCAATGTTTCGTTGATAAGCGTAGATTTTCCGCTACCGGATACACCGGTGACACAAATCAACTTACCAAGAGGAAATTCCACATCCACCCCTTTCAGGTTATTCCCCCGTGCACCACGTAGCCAAAGGCTATGTCCATTACCTTCACGACGTTTTTGGGGGATTTCTATCTCACGTTCACCATTAAGATATTGTGATGTCAGCGTATGTGTCTCTAACATTTCTTTCGGAGTTCCTGCAAAAACAACCTCACCACCCAAGCGTCCGGCTTTCGGGCCCATATCAATCACATAATCGGCAGCCATCATCATATCCTTATCATGCTCCACAACAATGACGGAGTTACCGATATCCCTCAGCTCCTTCAGAGAATGAATAAGCCGCTGATTATCCCGCTGATGCAAGCCAATACTAGGCTCATCAAGGATATAAAGTACATTCACCAATTGCGAACCGATTTGGGTAGCCAAACGAATACGCTGGCTCTCACCACCGGAAAGGGTTACAGAACCACGGTCAAGAGCAAGATAATCTAATCCGACATCCAACAGGAATTTCAAACGGGTGCGGATTTCTTTCAATATCTCGACAGCAATTTGTTTCTGTTTATTATCCAGATACTGATCGACATTCATCAGCCAGTCGTAAAGCTCATTGATATCCATACAAGACAGTTCATAGATATTCTTATCATGGATACGGAAATGAAGGGCTTCTTTATTCAATCTCGCTCCTTTACATTCAGGGCATACAGTAGTTTTAGCAAACTGTTCCGCCCACTTTTGTGCAGTGGCGGAAGCATCCTTTTCCTGTAACATCTGAATATACTTCACTACTCCCTCAAACGTTACAAAGTAATCGGAGGAAGTGCCGATAAGAGAGCTTTTAATCTTAATACGTTCATCCGAACCGTAGAGAATTTCATCAATGGCTTCATCCGGCAACTCCTTAACAAGAGTCTTCAAGGTAGCTTCATATTTTTCCAATAAAGCGGCAATCTGCCAGAAAATCATGCTATTCTTGTACTTACCTAATGGAATGACAGCTCCTTCGTATATAGAAAGTTCCCGATCCGGAATCACTTTTTCCACATCAATCTGATTCACAACTCCCAATCCCTTACATTTAGGGCAAGCACCTTGAGGAGAGTTGAATGAAAAATTGTGGGGTGCCGGCTCACGGTAGGACAACCCAGTAACAGGGCACATTAACCGCTTGCTATAATGACGTACATTTTCGGACTGTAAATCAAGTATCATCAACAACCCGTCACCTTGTTGCATTGCGGTAGCCACACTGTTTTTCAGACGCACGTCATCTTTATCCGTCACAACCAGCTTATCAATAACTACTTCTATATCATGATTCTTATAACGATCCAACTTCATGCCGGGTAATGTCTCCTTGATTTCACCGTCTACACGAACATAGAGATACCCCTTCTTACGCACCTGTTCGAACAGTTCCTTATAATGTCCCTTACGAGTACGAACTAATGGAGCCAAAATATAAATTTTCTTGCCTTTATAATCATTCAGGATTAAATAAAGGATTTGCTCTTCAGTATATTTCACCATTCTCTCACCCGAAAGATAAGAATAGGCTATACCGGCACGTGCATAAAGCAAACGCAAATAATCATAAATTTCCGTTGTAGTGCCGACTGTAGAACGGGGATTCTTATTCGTCGTTTTTTGTTCAATAGAAATAACCGGACTTAATCCCGTAATTTTATCGACATCGGGACGTTCCAGATTTCCCAGGAAATTGCGGGCATACGCAGAAAATGTTTCGATATACCGACGCTGTCCTTCGGCAAAAATCGTGTCGAATGCCAACGACGACTTGCCGCTTCCGCTTAGTCCCGTAATAACGGTAAGACTGTTACGGGGAATTTCCGCATCGATATTTTTTAGATTGTGCACGCGCGCACCATATACATTGATGTATTCTGTTTCTTCTGTCATTTATCTTAATATATTAATATCACTTTTAATCTTGTAATTAACTCCATCTGCTCCCACCGCTTCTACCACTATAAAATAAACACCTTCAGGAACATTCTTTCCATGCGCAGTACCGTCCCATCCTGCATCAATATTCTGCAATCCCCAGCGGTAAAGTTCCTGTCCCCAGCGATTGAAAACATACGCATTGAAGCGAACCAGCGACTTGTGCTTTACACGAAACACATCATTCACTCCGTCGCCATTAGGCGAAAAAGCATTCGGCACTTTAAGCTCCGATTCAGTAATACGAATCATAAAAGTACCGGAGGTATTCGTTGCTTCTGTCTCAACATCCGTCATAGTCAAACGGACATAAAACATACCGGATTCCTGAAAACTATAAATAGTTTCAGCATCAAAGCGCGTCAGGAAAATATCATTGAAAGCTGCGTCGCGAGAGAAGTTCCATTCATAACGGAAGTTTGCAGTCTCATCCGATGGCTCCCCGGAGTCTTCATCTCTCCACATAAAACGAAATTCAAGAGGAGCGGCACCCGTATAGGTATCATCCGGAGAGATAGAAACGTTCTCTTCCGAAGCTGCTCCGTTTTCGGAAAGCAAAATAGCCACGGGAGACACTGCCAAGAGTCCTGTCCTTCCCCCGTCAGCCCACACCGGTAAATACCCGAGCAACAGTATCGCCACACAACCGATATATGAAAACAATCCGCATCGCATAATACCTGCAAAAATAACGGTTTCCCAGCGAATATCAGCGGATACATAAGATTTTTCAGTTTTAAAATGCACAATATTATTTCTTAACGCATTCCTTTCGTTAAATTTAGGCAAAATCCTTACCTTTGCAGCTACTTTGGGAAATTGTAAACGTAAACCAACGATATCGAATGAGAACGATTAACCGGATTTTCTGCTCCTTACTGCTCGCCGGTGCATGCAGTCTCGGAGCAATTGCACAAGAGAACCAGTCATATTTTCTGCATACCATTGAAAAAGGGCAAAGCCTTTATTCCATATCCAGTATGTACGGTGTCACACAGTCGGACATCGTGAAGTTGAATCCAGGAAGCGATGAAAAAATATTTGTAGGACGCACTTTACGCATTCCACGCACCGCTGCCAATACTCAGACAGAAACTTTCCATACTATAGCCCAAGGTGAAACCTTGTATAGGCTGACCGTTAAATATGGTATATCCGCCAAAGCTATTTGTGATGCCAACCCCGGACTGAGTGCTGAGAATTTTCGCATCGGACAGGTAATACGCATACCTTCCGTCAGCGAAGCAGGTATAATTACTACGGAAACCGTTAATGAGCCTGCAATTCCCTTAATTCAGGGACCTGTACAATCTCGTTGCCGGGATATGCACAAAGTTAAGCGGAAAGAAACTGTTCACAGTATCAGTCGTGAGTATGGTATTTCCGAAGCAGAACTGATAGCAGCCAATCCGGAATTGAAAGGTGAAAACAAAATAAAGAAAGGTACTTTCCTCTGTATTCCTTATCCTACTGCGCAAGTAGAGAAGCCTACCCAGCCACAGGTAGTGCCCAGTGACACCCAATTATTCAGTGAGAACAAGAAAACAACAGAACGTTTCAGTACGATTAAAGCTGCCTTGATTCTTCCTTTCCTGGATGTTTCCAAGAGCGAGGCTGCCCGTGTGATAGAATATTATGAAGGCTTCCTCATGGCAGTAGACAGTTTGAAACGCAGCGGAGTTTCCATTGATTTGTACGCTTATAATTCCGGTCCTGAAAATGCTTCTCTGAATCCGATCCTCTCCAAAAAGGAGATGAAGGATATGGATATTATTTTCGGTCCGTTATATCCACAACAAGTCAAGCCACTGGCTGATTTCGCCCAGAAAAATGATATTCGGCTCGTGGTACCATTCTCATCAAAAGATAACAGTGTATTCCGCAACCCTGCCATCTATCAGATTAACACTCCCCAGTCATATCTTTACTCAGAAGTATATGACCACTTCGTTCGCCAATTCCCGAATGCCAATGTCATCTTTATAGAGGCCAGTACAGGCACAAAAGATAAAGCCGAATTTATCAAAGGATTAAAGGATGAACTAAAGAATCGCTCTATCCCAATGAAATCCCTGAAAGAGGATGCAACGGTAGAATCCCTGAAAACAGTGTTACGCTCTGATCGGGAAAATATATTCATCCCTACATCGGGAAGCAATGTGACTCTGATAAAAATACTACCTCAACTCACCCTATTGGTTCGTGAGAATCCGGAAAGTAACATCCATCTGTTTGGTTATCCGGAATGGCAAACCTACACCAAGGATCACTTAGAAACCTTCTTTGAACTGGATACTTACTTCTATTCATCATTCTATACCAACAATTTGTTACCTGCGGCTATCAGCTTCACCAAGAACTACCGCAGATGGTATGGTAAAGAGATGGATGAGCGTTACCCCAAATATGGAATGTTAGGCTTTGATACCGGTTATTTCTTCCTGAAAGGCTTATCACGCTATGGTTCCGAGTTAGAGAAAAATATGCAACTCATGGATCTGGTGCCTATTCAAACCGGATTCAAGTTCCAACGCGTAAACAATTGGGGTGGCTTCATCAACAAGAAAGTATTCTTTGTACGCTTCACCAAAAATTATGAATTGGTGAAACTGGATTATGATTGATAACAGAAGGTTTTAAACTCAAAGACAATGAAGATAAAAAGCATTATAGGAGCCGTCCTGCTACTTACCGTATGGGCTTTGCCCGGCAGTGCACAGATAGGCGAACAACGCCATAACTTAGCAGTAGGTTTCAACGGCGGTATCAATATCAATAGCGTCAGCTTCTCTCCTACTGTCCGGCAAAAAAACCTGATGGGCATCAATGGCGGTCTGACAATGCGCTATATCTCTGAAAAGTACTTCAGTATGATTTGCGGTGCGCAAGTGGAATTAAATTTCTCACAACATGGCTGGAGCGAATTTGATGAAGATCACCCTGAACTGGAATATACGCGTACAATGAATTATGTGGAAATCCCGCTTCTGGCACATTTGGCTTTTGGTAAAGACCGTGGAGTACAATTTTTTATCCATGCAGGTCCACAAATAGGCTTCTTTATTAGCGATACCAGAAAGAAAAACGATGCGTGGGAAAATTTCACAACCCCGGAACAGCATGATAAGGATGTGGAAAATAAATTCGATTATGGTATTACGGGAGGGGCAGGACTGGAGCTACGTACTAAAGCCGGAAATTTCCTCGTGGAAGGAAGATATTATTATGCCTTATCCGACTTTTATAAGAGTACCAAGAAAGACTATTTCTCACGTTCGGCACATGGCACTATAGTGGCTAAGATAACTTACCTGTTCGATCTCAAGAAATAATTCTAAGATATAAATAACAGAAAGCGCCCCGGAACTTTTATATAAAAGTCCCGGGGCGCTTTCTGTTATTTATATCTTTTATCTCAATCGGTCAGCTGCTTTCACCATTACCTCATCACGATAGATAGCACGGAAAGACAGATAATTTAAAATGACAGAAATAGCAGGAAGGCAAAGTGCCCAACCTAACTGGAAAGTCATTGCATCCAAATCATCTTTCAGCATAAACATAAATACAAAAAATGCTGCATAATACCCGATCAATAAAATACTATTAAATACCGTCATACGAACCTGCAGCATTCGGTTACGAAAGAGAAAGATAGTACAGAATGCCACGACTGTACTTAAGAATAAAATTCCGAATAAGCCCCACGTAGATTGAAAGGTATCTTCCGTCAGCGTCACACCCAACGGCTTAAAAATATATGCAGTCACTCCGTCTGAAGCAATAAACTGTCCTACAGGCAAACACATGGCAGCTATCAGCAAGCCTGTCACTATTAATAAATAAATAGATTGAATACGTTGTATCATTGTTCTTTTCCTTGATTAAAACAACAGAGGTGTGCCCAAGCAAACTTTACCTGAACACACCTCCGTAGTAATTTCATTTACTGTAATTTTTCTTTTTCCTTAGCCGGGTTACGATAGTAGATCTTACCTTCAACGTACTCCTGCGTTGCAATCAATGTCGGTTTCGGCAATTTCTCATAGTAGCGTGAAATTTCAATCTGCTCCCGATTCTCGAACACTTCTTCCAGATTGTCATTATAGGAAGCAAACTCTGCCAGTTTCTTAGAAAGATCATTCTTGATCTCTACACTGATCTGATTTGCACGCTTACCTATAATAGCTACGGTTTCATACACGTTACCGGTATCTGCACACAACTCCATCATGTCACGGGTAACCGTGGTGCCAGGAGCATTTGTCTTCTTATAATCCATAAATATCTAAATTAATATTATCCTATATCTGTTTGCTTATCCTCATTCAACATCTTCTCGGAATCCTTAAATATCTTCTCGGCTTCCTTCATATATTTACTTTCAGGAAACTCATTCTTGAAAGCATAATATTCATCCACCGTTTCACGATAGCGCTCTGCTCTCTTATCTTCCACACTATAAATGGCCATTTCATATTTGGCACGCAGAATAAGAATAGACAGATCTTCGCGAAGATTCGTATAAGGATAATCCTTCAAAGCATTTTGCGCAGTAATCACACAAGACTGATAGTTATTTCCCAAATAGTTACCCAAATTGTAATACATTCTGGCTGAGAGATACTCTTTCATTACCAACTTATCCTGCAATTTAAATATCATATCCTGAGCTTCATCTTTCTTTGAACTCTGTGGGAAGTATTCCATGAACATCTGCAACTGCTGAATAGCACTGTAAGTACCAGACTGGTCGAGACGAGGTTCCGGGGTATCCAGATACAATGCCTTACCTGCATGAAAACGTGCCAATTCAGCAAACGTACCACGGGGATATACATTATAATATTGGACAAAACTCTGAGCTGCCGTTTGGTAGTCTTTCTGGTTATAATAGCTCATACCCAGCATGTAGAGGGATTCCTCTGCTTTGTCTGTACCCTTGAGGATAGCAATTAACTCATTAAGCAACGTTGCTGCACGGTTGTACTGCCCTTTTGCGAAGTAGTTCTTTGCCGCCTCATACTTATATTCATAATCGGTGCTTTTTAACAGTTTATTGTACTCTCCACACGAGGAGAGCAATATTGCTGCAAGCAAAGTTATTAAGATATTCTTCTTCATTCTTAGCTTTTCAAATAATGTGCAAAGATAAAGGTTCGCATCGAATAAAGCAACGATACGAACCTTAATTTTTCAAAAACCAGACATTGACCGACAAACGCCCGTCTATTCACGACAAAACGGGATAATGAACGGTCGAAAATAACGGTCATTATAATTTATACAAATCACTTGCTGCAAGCAAGTCCACTTTCTTTTCAGTCAGCACACGGATGCAGTTCTCCATGTCATTGGGACGGATAATAACATTAGCAGTGTTACCATTAGCAAACGAATACATGTATTCGATGAAAACACCTTCATCGGACAAGAAGCGCAGGACTTTTGACAATGATCCCGGAATATTGGGACAACTAATGCCTACCACATCCGTCACATTCACTGCAAAATGATTATCTTTCAATGCTTTATATGCCTTATCCGGTTCAGATACAATGCCACGAAGAATACCAAAATCAGCATTCTCGGCAATACAGAGAGCGGAAAGATTGACACCTTCTTTCGCAAGCACTTCAGTCACTTCGGTCAGACGGCCAGACTTGTTTTCAAGGAAAATAGAAAGTTGTTTTGCTACCATGATCTTAATTATTAATGATGAATGATGAATGATGAATGATGAATGATGAATGATAAATTACGGACATCCCACAGGAAATTAATAATTTATAATTCATAATTTATAATTAATTAAAGTTTCCGATTATCAATCACCCGTTTAGCTTTACCAACACTGCGTTCAATGCTGCGAGGTTCTACCAGGCGTACATCTACTCCCAGCCCAAGCACGCTTTGCAGGCGAGCTGCTAATTTCTTCTTTAACGCCAGCATCTTGTTAATTTCATCCGAATAGTATTCCGGGCGTACTTCAACCTGCAACTCCATAGTATCAGTATTGTTCTTACGGTCTACAATCAGAAGGTAATGCGGCTCAAATTCCGGCATTTCAAGGATAACGGATTCTATCTGAGTCGGGAATACATTGACTCCACGAATGATAAGCATATCATCACTACGACCAAGGATGCGATCCATACGAACAAGCGTACGTCCACAAGTACATTTGTCATAATGCAGGGCGGTTAGGTCCTTGGTACGATAACGCAACAAAGGCATCCCTTCTTTAGTCAGATGCGTAAAAACCAGTTCACCCGTTTCACCCGGAGCCACAGGTTCCAATGTACTCGGATTGATGATTTCAGGAAAATAATGATCTTCATTAAGGTGAGTGCCATGCTGGCATTCACACTCATAGCCCACACCAGGACCTGCTATTTCACTCAGTCCATATATGTCATAGGCTTTTATACCTAATTTTTCTTCAATTTCATTACGCATGTTCTCTGTCCAGGGTTCTGCACCGAAAGCACCAATCTTCAACCTGAACTCTTCGCGTGGAAGACCGGAGTCTTTAATGGCATCCGCTAGATAAAGAGCATAAGAAGGAGTACAGCAAAGTACTGTAGAACCGAAATCATGCATTAAAGTAATCTGCTTCTCTGTGTTACCACTTGACATCGGAATAACAGAAGCACCTATGTTCTCCGCACCTGCATGTGCACCCAGACCACCGGTAAACAAGCCATATCCGTAAGCCACATGAAAAAAGTCGGAACTATCTGCACCGTATGCTGTAAATGCACGTGAAAGGCATTCTGCCCAAGAAGACAAGTCCTTACGGGTGTATCCCACTACAGTAGGTTTTCCTGTGGTACCGGACGAGGCATGGATACGTACGATCTGGCTCATAGGTACAGCACAAAGTCCGAAAGGATAATTATCGCGCAAGTCGTATTTTGTAGTAAAAGGAAGTTTTACGATATCGTCTATACTGTTAATATCGTCCGGGGTAATTCCCAGTTCCTGCATTTTTTTACGGTAGAAAGGAGTGTTGTGATAAACATGCTCCACAATCTTTTTGAGGCGAATGCTCTGGATTTTGCGAAGGCTTTCACGATCCATACATTCGATGCTTTCATTCCAAATCATGTCTTTGTTGTATTACATTGATGGTTATTATTAATTCTTATTTCCTGCAAAGGAATAAAAAAATTTTGTTTATCTCAAGTATTTTCCCGAATATTGCCGTCCATAAGGAGAGAAAATGAATAAATTTGAATTAACATCTGCCTATAAGCCAACCGGAGATCAGCCGGAAGCTATTGCAGAGCTCACTGAGGGCGTACTTCAGGGGGTTCCTGCACAAACATTACTTGGTGTCACCGGTTCGGGAAAGACGTTCACCATAGCCAATGTGATTGCCAATATCAATAAACCAACGTTAATATTGAGCCATAACAAAACATTGGCAGCGCAGCTTTACAGTGAGTTTAAAGCTTTCTTCCCCAATAATGCTGTAGAGTATTACGTTTCTTATTATGATTATTACCAACCCGAAGCTTATTTGCCGTCTTCGGATACCTATATAGAAAAGGACCTTGCCATCAATGATGAGATAGACAAACTGCGGCTTGCAGCCACCTCTTCCCTACTTTCAGGTCGGAAAGATGTAGTGGTAGTGTCTTCTGTATCTTGTATATACGGTATGGGAAATCCGTCGGATTTCTATGAGAATGTGATAGAAGTACAACAAGGAAAGGCATTCAGCCGGAATGTTTTCCTGCGTCGTCTGGTAGACAGCCTCTATGTACGCAATGATATTGATCTGAACCGCGGAAACTTCCGTGTGAAGGGAGATACAGTAGACATCTATCTGGCTTATGCAGATAATCTGCTACGCATTATTTTTTGGGGAGATGAAATAGATAGTATTGAAGAAGTCGATCCGATAAGCGGTGTAACTATCGCTCGTTTCGACACATACAAAATATATCCGGCCAACCTCTTCATGACTTCCAAAGAGGCCACCCTGCGAGCTATCCATGAGATAGAAGATGATCTGCATAAGCAGGTGCAATGGTTTGAAAACGAAGGCCGTCCCTTTGAAGCAAAGCGCCTCCAGGAACGGGTAACATATGATATGGAAATGATACGCGAATTAGGTCATTGCTCTGGTATTGAAAACTATTCGCGCTACTTTGACGGCCGTAGTGCCGGTAGCCGTCCCTATTGTTTATTGGACTTCTTTCCGGAAGACTTTCTGATCGTTATAGATGAAAGCCATGTGAGTGTACCTCAAATACGTGCCATGTATGGTGGTGATCGTGCCCGTAAAATCAACCTTGTAGAATATGGTTTCCGCCTTCCGGCTGCCATGGACAATCGTCCGTTGAAATTTGAGGAGTTTGAGGAGATGGCAAAACAAGTAATCTATGTAAGCGCCACACCTGCCGATTATGAATTGATTCAGTCGGAAGGCGTTGTTGTGGAACAGGTTATTCGCCCTACAGGCTTGCTGGATCCGATTATCGAAGTACGTCCCAGCCACAATCAAATAGACGACCTCATGGAGGAAATCCAGATTCGCATCGAAAAGAATGAACGTACGCTGGTCACTACGCTTACTAAGCGCATGGCAGAAGAATTAACGGAATTCCTGCTGAATAACAATGTGAAGTGTAACTATATCCATAGCGATGTAGATACATTGGAACGCGTAAAGATTATGAGCGATTTGCGTGAAGGGTTATACGATGTCCTTATTGGTGTCAATCTGTTGCGTGAAGGATTAGACCTGCCGGAAGTCTCACTCGTGGCAATTCTCGATGCAGACAAGGAAGGTTTCCTACGCTCACACCGCTCACTGACGCAGACTGCCGGACGTGCCGCCCGAAATGTAAACGGTATGGTTATCATGTATGCCGACCGTATCACAGAAAGCATGCAATTGACGATTGACGAAACCAACCGTCGCCGTGAAAAGCAACTAAAATATAATGAGGAATATGGTATCACTCCCCAACAAATCAAAAAGGCAAAGAACCTCAATGTATTTGCACCCAATACTGCACTGGAAAATGGCTTTACCGAAAAAGGGACAACCACTCCCCGTCCCTATGTCGAGCAAGAAAGTTCCGCCAGCATTGCTGCCGACCCTATTGTGCAATACATGTCCCGTCCGCAACTGGAAAAGAGTATCGAACGTACCAGAAAACTCATGCAGGAGGCTGCCAAGAAGCTCGACTTCATCGAAGCAGCACAATATCGGGACGAATTGCTGAAAATGGAGGATCTGTTGAAAGAGAAAACATAACACATCTGTGTTGCTTTCTCTCTTCCCTCCTATCCGAACCGTGCCAAGTCCGTATTCGCTCCGTATCTATACGCTTGGACTTGGTACGGACTTGATACGGTGTTGGTAGGTAGAAGATAAAAGAGACTGTCATTTTCCTTAAAATAAATAGAATCAGAAGTCGTTTTGGCTAATAAATGTTATAAAACATACTTTTTCTTTTGGATAATTTGCAAGTATTCCAAAAGTCCGTATCTTTGTAATGTGTTTTTCATAGTATTAGATTTAAGGTTAACAAAGGTTGGAGTACAGCGGTACTCCTTTTTTTATGTCCATACCCCTCAAGTGAATCAAAATTAATAGATAGAATTGTCACAGACATACCCTCTAATTCATGCTTTTTACGTATGTTTGTACCAAAGTTCAATTTCGCAAGCTTACATGGAATTATTAGTATATAAAGCCTCAGCCGGTTCTGGAAAGACATTCACCCTCGCTGTAGAGTACATCAAGCACTTGATACTCAACCCCAGAGCTTACCGGCAAATACTTGCCGTAACCTTCACCAATAAAGCTACGGCAGAGATGAAAGAGCGCATCCTGCAACAACTCTACGGAATCTGGGTAAGCGACCCGGCATCCGAACCCTACTTGAATCGTATCCGAGAAGACTTACAATGGAAGAATCTGTCTGAAGACGATATCCGCCTGGCAGCCGGAACCGCCTTACAGTACATGTTGCACGATTACAGTCGGTTCCGGGTGGAAACCATCGACTCTTTTTTCCAATCCGTAATGCGTAATCTGGCACGCGAACTGGAACTAAGCCCGAACCTCAATATCGAACTGAATAATACCGAAGTTCTGAGTGATGCAGTGGATAGCCTGATAGAGAAACTAACTCCATCCTCTCCGGTACTGGCCTGGCTACTGGACTATATCAATGAGCGTATTGCCGATGATAAACGCTGGAATGTATCCAATGAAATCAAACGCTTTGGCTGGAATATCTTCGATGAAAGTTATATAGAACAAGGTGAAGGACTCCGCCAACAACTGAAAGCCCCCAATACTATCAAGCTATACCGCAACGAACTTAGGGAAATGGAAACGGAAGCTCTGGAACAAATGAAAGGTTTCTACGACCAATTCATTGGCGAACTGGAAGCATACGCCCTCACACCGGAAGATCTGAAAGGTGGGGCACGAGGTATAGGCAGCTATTTTCGCAAACTGAGGGATGGACGTTTATCAGATAAAGATACAGTAAATGCCACACTGAAGAACAGTCTGGATGATGCCAAAAACTGGGCTACCAAAACATCTGCGCAGAAGAACGAAATTATTCGGCTGGCCGAAACAAGCTTACTCCCGTTATTACAAGATGCTGAAACTTTCAGACCAAGAAACAACAAGATCGTAAATAGTTGCCGACTGTCTCTGCAACATTTGAATAAATTACAGTTACTTGCCCATATCGACGAAGAAGTGCGTGAACTGAACCGGGAACATAACCGCTTCCTATTATCAGATACGAATGCACTGCTCCATAATCTGGTACGGGATGGGGATTCCTCCTTCGTATTCGAAAAAATCGGTGCCAATATACGAAACGTAATGATCGATGAGTTTCAGGACACCAGCCGGATGCAATGGGATAACTTCAAAATTCTACTACTTGAAGGTCTTTCACAAGGAGCAGACAGTTTGATCGTAGGAGATGTGAAACAATCTATCTATCGCTGGCGAAACGGCGACTGGGGGATATTGAACGCGCTGGGTACCAAAGATGCTTCTTTCCCTTTCCCGGTACGTGTAGAAACACTAAAGACCAACCGTCGAAGTGAAACGAATGTCATCCGCTTCAATAATAACTTATTTACCGCAGCCGTGGAATATCTAAATATGCTCCACCTGAAAGAGCTGCAAGAAGACTGCCATCCCCTGCAACGGGCTTATGCAGATGTTGCCCAGGAATCGCCACGAACGGAAGCTAAAGGATACATCAAAGCAACCTTTCTGGAACCGGACGAAGAGCATGACTATACAGAACTCACCATTCTCTCGTTAGGAGAAGAAGTGCAGCGGTTGCTGGAAGCAGGCGTGAAGCTAAACGATATCACCATTCTGGTACGCAAAAATAAAAACATCCCTCCCATTGCTGACTATTTTGACAAGACCTTGCATCTGTCTGTCGTCTCGGACGAGGCATTCCGACTGGATGCTTCACAGGCCATCTGTATGTTGATAGATGCCTTACGCTACTTATCCAATCCGGAAGACAAGGTGGCGTGCGCATCACTCATGATGAACTATGAATCAGGAATCAAAAAACAGGGAGGTGACTGGGATAGCTTACTGACCGCGAAACCTGAAGAAGCACTGCCTGAAGCATTCGTCACAGGTATGGAAACTCTCCGGTTAATGCCACTTTACGAATTGTTGGAAGAATTATTCAGTCTGTTTGAAATGAAACGGATTGAAGAGCAGGATGCTTATCTTTTTTCCTTCTTCGATGCTGTCACTGAATACCTTCAAAATAATTCTTCGGACCTGGACGCATTTATCCGCTACTGGAACGAAACATTATGTAATAAGACTATCCCCAGTGGAGAAATGGACGGCATCCGTATCCTTTCCATTCATAAATCAAAAGGACTGGAATTTCATACCGTTCTCATTCCTTACTGTGACTGGAAGCTCGAGAATGAAACTAATAATCAGTTGATATGGTGTTCGCCTACTGAAGCACCATTCAGTACACTCGACATCGTTCCGGTAAATTATTCCTCTACCATGGCGGAATCTGTATATCGGCAAAATTATCTGGATGAACGCCTGCAACTCTGGGTGGATAACCTGAACCTACTTTATGTAGCTTTCACCCGTGCCGGAAAGAATCTAATTTTCTGGTGCAAGAAAGGGCAAAAAGGTACCATGTCGGAATTATTGGCCAATGCTCTGCCACAAGTAGCCGCCCGGGAAGGTGACGAAAACTGGGATGAAAAAGAACCTTATGAAAATGGAGAACTCTGTCCATCAAAGTACACAGGAACAGATGAGCACCTGCCCGAAACCCCTAAGACTTCTGCCAATCGCCTTGCACAAAAACCTGACAAACTCCCGGTACACATGGAAAGCATGAGGCATGATATAGAATTCCGACAGTCGAACCGTTCTGCGGACTTTATTCAGGGAGTTGATGAAGAAGAATCCGACAATCGCTTCATAAACCGGGGACGGCTTTTACATACTCTTTTCTCAGCCATTGAAACAGAGGAAGACATTGATAATGCTATTGACCAACTTGTCTTTGAAGGTATTATCGGCAAACCCGAAACGGAAAAGTCAATCCGGGAACTGACCCATCATGCATTCTCGCTTCTCCAAGTTCAAGACTGGTATTCGGGGAACTGGCACCTGTTCAATGAATGTGATATCATCTGGCAGGAAAGGGGTGAGCTACATACCCGCCGACCCGACCGTGTAATGATGCGCGGCAATGAAATTGTCGTTATAGATTTCAAATTCGGAAAACAAAACAAAAAGTATAATAAGCAAGTGCAAGGATATATGCAATTGCTCACTCGCATGGGGTATCTGAAAGAAAACATAAAAGGATACCTTTGGTATGTGGAAGAAGATTTAATAGAAAAAGTATAGATACAACGGTAGTATGCAAACATTTCTCCAATTAGTAGCCCAAGACCTTTACCAAAAGATAGGAAACGATCTTTCAAGAGTAGCCATCGTTTTCCCCAATAAACGTGCCAGCCTGTTCTTCAACGAATATCTGGCAATGCAGAGCGACCGCCCTATATGGTCGCCTGCCTATGTCAGTATCAGCGAACTGTTCCGGCAACTCTCCCCGTGGAAATCCGGAGACCCTATCCGGTTGGTATGCGAACTCTATAAAGTCTTCCGTGAAGAAACCCGCAGCGAAGAAACACTCGATGATTTCTACTTCTGGGGCGAATTACTTATCAGTGATTTTGACGATGTGGACAAAAATCTTGTAGATGCCGACCGGTTATTCTCTAACCTGCAGGATTTGAAAAATATAATGGACGATTACGACTTCCTTGACTCCGAGCAGGAAGAAGCCATTCGTCAGTTTTTCCAAAATTTCTCTATCGAGCGCCGGACACAGCTTAAGGAGAAATTCATTTCTCTATGGGATAAATTAGGCGATATCTATCACCATTATCGCCGTAATCTTGAAGAACTTGGCATTGCTTACGAAGGTATGATGTACCGCTATGTAATGGAGGAATTACAGTCGGATAAACTAAAGTATGAGCATTACGTTTTTGTTGGTTTCAACGTATTAAACAAAGTAGAAACCAAGTTCTTTGAACGCTTGCGCGAGGCCGGAAAAGCATTATTTTATTGGGATTATGATGTCTTCTACACCCGCCTGCCCCGTGAAAACACACCTCCCTACACACACGAGGCAGGAGAATTCATTCTTCGTAATCTGAAATTATTCCCCAACGAATTGCCGGAAGCAGTTTTTGATACATTACGGAAACCTAAAAATGTACGTTTCATCTCTGCTCCGACTGAGAATGCACAAGCACGTTATCTACCGGAATGGATACGTTCCGTAACGAAAAGAGACCTACAGGAGACTCCTGTGAAAGAGAAAGAAAATGCAGTAGTTCTTTGTAATGAGGCACTTCTGCTACCTGTACTTCATTCCATTCCACCTGAAGTAAAGAATGTAAATATAACTATGGGATTTCCTTTGGCACAAACACCCGTATACAGTTTCGTCAGTGCACTTATCGAATTGCAGACTACAGGTTATCGCAGAGATACGGGACGCTATCAATACGAAGCTGTACAGTCTGTACTGAAGCATCCCTATACACGTCAGCTCTCCACTTCTGCAGAAAGTTTAGAGAAACAATTAACAAGGGACAATCGATTCTTCCCTTTACCTTCTGAGCTAAAGCAAGATATTTTTTTAGAACAAATATTCACGCCTAAAACGGGTATTTCAGCCCTTTGTCAATACCTCACGGAGATGTTACGCGAAGTTGCTGTCCTCTACCGGCAAGAACAAGAAACAGATGATATCTTCAACCAACTTTACCGAGAGTCTCTATTTAAAAGTTATACTCTCATCAATCGTCTGCTGAACCTGATTGACAATGGAGAATTGAACATACAAATTGATACCTTGAGACGTCTGCTCTGCCGACTACTTGCCACTTCAAACATTCCTTTTCATGGCGAGCCTGCTATTGGTATGCAGGTGATGGGAGTCTTGGAAACACGTAATCTCGACTTTCGTAATCTTATTATGCTTTCTCTCAACGAAGGGCAGCTGCCCAAAGCAGGTGGTGATTCTTCCTTTATTCCATACAATCTGAGGAAAGCTTTCGGCATGACTACTATCGAACATAAGAATGCCCTATATGCGTATTACTTCTACCGCCTGATACAACGTGCCGAAAATGTCACCTTATTATATAATACTGCTTCAGAAGGATTGAATCGCGGAGAAATGTCTCGTTTCATGTTGCAATTTCTTGTTGAATCTCCACACAGCATCTCACGAGAATACCTTGAAGCCGGACAATCTCCCCAAAGTGGTAGAGAAATTCGCGTTGAGAAAACACCGGAGATCATAACGAGAATGTACGAAAGGTATGATGTGAACCGTCATCCGAAATCCCTGTTTTCACCTTCAGCACTTAATACTTATCTGGATTGCAGATTGAAATTCTATTACCGCTATGTAGCTGGCCTAAAAGCTCCCGATGAAGTAAGCGCTGAAATAGACTCTGCTCTGTTTGGTACAATTTTCCACCGTGCAGCCGAATTAGTCTATAAAGATTTGACTGCAAACGGAAAAGAAATTCGAAAAGATGATTTGGAGCAAGTATTGCGCAATGATATAAAATTACAGAACTATGTAGATACCGCTTTCAAAGAGGAGTTCTTCCACGTAGCCCTCACCGAAAAGCCGGAATTTAACGGTACGCAGCTTATTAATGCCAAAGTAATCACATCTTATCTCCGCCAACTGCTGCGTAACGATCTGCAATATGCACCTTTCTTTATGGAAGGCATGGAAAAGAAGGTAACGGAAATTATAGAAATCGAAACTCCGCAAGGAAAGTTAGCATTGAACATCGGTGGTACCATTGACCGTATAGATAGCAAAGACGACACTTTGCGTATAGTAGACTATAAAACAGGAGGTAGCCCAAAGACGCCCGAAAACATCAAGCAGCTATTCACACCTGCCGACGGACGTCCGAATTACATTTTTCAGACTTTCTTGTATGCTTCTATTATGTGCCGCAAGCAGTCATTGAAGGTAGCCCCTTCCCTACTTTATATTCATCGAGCAGCGTCAGAGACGTATTCCCCTGTTATTGAAATGGGAGAAGCACGCCAACCCAAGATGCCGGTCAATAACTTTGCTTTCTATGAAGATGAATTTCGTGAACGCCTGCAAACTCTTTTACAAGAAATATACAATCCGGAAGAAGCTTTCACCCAAACTGAAGATACCAAGAAATGTGAGTTCTGTGATTTCAGAGAGCTATGCAGGCGATAAAAAAACAGACCGTCTGTTTACATGAAACAGATGGTCTGTCTTTAATACAATATTTACTTTTTCAACGGGAGTGAGAAGCTGAATATAGAACCTTCGCCTTTTTTGGAAGTAAACCACAGTTTACCACCATTCTTTACTACAAAGTCCTGACACAAGAGTAATCCCAAACCGGAACCTTCTTCATTGTTTGTACCGAAGGTACTGAAGTGCGTATCTGTATGAAGCAGTTTCTTTTGTCCTTCTTCGTCAATACCACAACCGTGATCTTGCACACAGACTACCGCCATACCATCTTTTTCCTCCAGTTTTACCAATACTTCAGAATTTTCGTTGCTGAACTTAATAGCATTGCTTATCAAATTGCGTACCACGGTTTTCAGCATATCTATATCTGCGGATACAGCCAGTTTCTCCGGTTTCTCTTCACGGATTGTAATCTTCTTCAGACCAGCTACCATATTAAAGATATCTATAACTCCATCCACAACTTCTACCACATCAATATCCTGATATACTACATTCAACTTACCAATCTGGCTCTTCGTCCACTTCAGCAAGTTATCCAGCAATGAGAATACATCTTCTGTCGTCTGGTTTGCCATTGTCAACAGCTCATACATCTCATCACCGATCTTCTCAGCCGGCAGATTCAGTATCAGCATATTCAGCACCATCTTGATAGAGCCCATAGGAGAACGCAAATCATGAGCAATCACCGAATAAAGTTTATCACGTCCGGCAATGGTACGTTGCAGCTCTTCGGTCTTATTCAAAATAATGCGTTTGGCAGCTACCAGCGAAATCTGGTGGGTTACACGAATAATCAGCTCTTCCTTATTGAAAGGTTTGGAGATAAAGTCATTCGCTCCCACCTGGAAACCTTTTACAATGTCCGTCGTGCTGTTTAGCGCAGTCAGGAAGATGATAGGAATATCTGCGGTCTTAGGGTTTGCTTTCAAATGCTGTGCCACCTCAAAACCACTCATGTCCGGCATCATCACGTCCAGCAACACCAAATCCGGGTTTTCCTTATCTACCTGCTCCAATGCTTGCCGACCGTTACTTGCCGTAGCGATAGCAAATTTTTCATTTGTTAAGAGTACTTTCAACAACAAAACGTTGGACATCACATCGTCAACGATGAGAATCTTGTACTCAGAAGGATTTATTTCCATATTCATCTTATACTATATTGTTTTCCCGTTTATCTATTAATTTCTATAACGATATTCCTTAAAATATTCCACTATCTTCTGCAAACCATCTCCCAATTCAATTGTTGGCTGCCAATTCAGTTTCTCTTTTGCCAGCGTAATATCTGGTTGGCGCTGTTTCGGATCATCATGCGGAAGCGGCTTAAACACCAATTTCGATTTAGACCCTGTTAATTGGATGACTTTTTCAGCTAGTTCAAGAATAGAAAATTCATTCGGATTTCCAAGGTTTACCGGGCCAATAAATTCGTCCTCCGTATTCATCATTCGCACCATTCCTTCTATCAGATCATCAATATACTGAAAGCTTCGGGTCTGATCCCCTGTCCCATAGATAGTTATATCATGGTTTTGCAGTGCCTGAACAACAAAATTAGAAACTACTCTACCATCATTCGGCAACATCCGTGGACCATACGTGTTAAAGATACGAATTATTTTAATACGAATATTGTTTTGACGATGATAATCCATAAACAAAGTCTCAGAACAACGTTTTCCTTCATCATAACAAGATCTGATGCCAATCGGATTCACATTTCCCCAATAACTTTCTACTTGAGGATGTACTACTGGATCACCATATACTTCACTTGTTGAAGCTTGTAAAATCTTAGCATTTGTCTTCTTCGCCAACCCCAACATATTAATAGCTCCCAGTACGGAAGTCTTAATCGTTTTGATCGCATCATATTGGTAATGTATTGGTGATGCCGGACAAGCCAAGTTATAAATCTCATCAAGGCCTTCAATGAGATAGGGAAATTCTACATCATGATTCACAAATTCAAAATGAGAATTGTTCTTCAGATGCTCTATATTCGTTTCTACACCGGTAAATAAGTTATCCAAGCATATGACATGATGCCCTTCATTTATTAACCTTGTGCATAAGTGCGACCCTATAAACCCGGCACCTCCGCTAACCAATATTTTTTTCATGTAAGAATTTTATAATGCCCGAAGACACATGTAACCTGTTCGTTTGTTTATGTTGGCAAAAGTAGGAGATTTGGTTAACTTATGCAAGTTTGTAACCGGATATTTCACTTGTTAAGGATAACAAAAGAACATAATAGAAACAAAAATGCCCAAAATGGGCATTTTATTCTTCGGGAACCGGTGTTTCAACCGGGTTCGGAATACTAAAACTCTTGTCCGAAAACAAATCCGCCAAACCGGAAATCTGCTTCAAACGGAGTAATTCATCCCGATCCATGCCAATATTTTTCATAATCCATTGATCGGACATGCCTGCTTTATCCAACTCAGCCACAATGTGACACATCAACTCTATATTATGTGAGCCACGCGCACGATTATGCCGAATGGTAGACGCCATGCGGTTAGAAAGTTCTTTATCAATCACCACTACAGGCAGCAAACCATTTTCCCGTTGATAAATACGTTTAGAACTTCTCAACACGCTATAACGATGATATCCATCAACCAATATATAACGGTCAGTTTCATTATCGTAGTAACATACACAAGGCATCGTAAAACCATCTTCCCAAATAGAAAGTTCCAATAGTTTCATTTCAGGAGGCGCCACGATGTTGGGATTATAATCATTCGCCACTATTTTTTCCAACGGTACAGCTTTCACAGCATATACCGGACTTTGATCTACACTCATAACATCATATTTTTGAATTGTTCCATTATTTTATCTCGTTTGTATGCTTCTTCTTTGTTTAAGGCAAACCCCATATACTTGCAGGCATGATCGTTTTTCAGGATACAGACACACATTCTCTTATAAGTTGGAATCTCACGAAACTCAGAAATTTCAATATCGTCCAGATAGTCCATCTTCACAGGTTTCTTATGTGTCTTGTAATTAGTAGTATTCACTACTTCCAGCGACACACCGGCATCCCTAAGCTTTTGAATGGTCTCTTCACTAAGGCATCCGCCTTTCGTACGCCAGAATTCAATACTAACGGTCAATTTCTTCAAGTAATTACGCCGGGTACTCTCAGGCAATGTAGAAAGCAGGAACTGCATAAATTCTTTCCAGGTATACCCCTTCGGCAAGCGAACGGTTTGCCATCCCATAGCATGTGTTCCGCCATAAATTCCAGTAAAGTTCACCCCGTTCACACGGCCCACCATCTTACCCCAGGTAGTAGGGTCAATTACTTTATAAAGCCGAAGACTTTCCTGAGCTTCACATAGAAATGGACTTGCTACACGTTGACGTTCAATGTTAACGCCAGCTTTATAATATAAATCATATAAATGATTATAATCCCATCCGAATTTTCCATTAGCCACCCAGATATCCGTCGTTTTCCAATCGAATATAGGATATGCATTGAAAATATCGTTTCCTATCTTAGAAGTCCAACGATAATTATGATACATTTGATATTTCCGCGCAAGATGAATACTGCGCCAGCGATTGAAGCTCTCCTGTGTACGAATACCGATTAGAAAACAAGAACGAACCGCATCTCTTTTTTCATGCAACCACTTGGCAAAGTGCATTTGGAATTCATAGTCCCACATTGCATCGGTATAAAAGGGAAAGCTCTTTACGTCCATACTTCCCTTTGGCATCTGCCGCACCCATATTTCTTCCATCTCCGGATCCCAGGGACGCCAGTAATTCTGATACATAGAGGTACAAGTAGTGACTTTAAAAGGCACACACACTCGATAGACTTCCAAAATATCCTTGTTTGCCTCCAGAATACGGTCTACATAATCAATTGTCATGCTATACTGGATTTCATAATCCATATGGTAAACACAAAGTTTCCGCTTGAGATTATTGCGCCGGATATAGTCAATACACAAGTTCAGTAATACACCACTATCTTTCCCTCCGGAAAAAGACACGCAGATGTTATCGAACTCCTTAAATATAATATGTAGCCGTTCTTGTGCTAATTCATATACATTCTTCTGAGCCTCCCCCATTTTTAATTCTCCTTATTCATTTTCACATAGCGCTTCCACTCTTTCTCTACTGAAAAGCCTAATTCCTTAAATATCTCCTGATGCTCTACAAATGTAACTGAACTCAAATATTTATCTTTATCCATTTTGGCTATGACCTTTTCTAAAAGAGCTTTTAATACTTCTGCATTATTATTCCTTATATAATAGTTATTAATAACTGCTTCCCGCTTTTTATATTCCAGCGGTATAAAACCTACAACTTCTTTTCCATCCACTGCAACAAACCACACAAAACTTTCCGACGTACGGAAAGGATAATTATAGTTCTGTTTTAAGACTTCCGGATTCATTACTAAAGGAGCTACAAGTTGATACAACCGTTTCTCCGTACCTTGCAATTCTATTATTTGCGTCATAGCTATCTGTTATTTATTATGGTTTGAGTTTAATTCCCACATAAAATAGTGCAGACAAAATTAAATAAAAAAAGAATAGAGACAATAAAGAATCAAGAAAATTAATAAAATTATATTTATTAAACACATTATCTTAAACTACAGTATATTTCTATAAAATTACTTATTGGGGTTGCATATCAAGGTAGTTACCGCAAACTGATGTACTATTCGGCACCGCAATATATCAACAATAGAAAATCAAAACGGGTTGACAAGGGAACTCACATTCTGACACTTTGCATTTTTAATCTATTGAGAATCCCATATTCCCGGGTTGATACCCACAAAGATGAAAATACGCCAATAAAAAATGGCAAGAAGCAGATTTTGAGATAAATATCGAAATCATGACATTTTTTTTAGAATGAAATATCCCCTGAAAAGTACACAAACAAGCATATAATCCGGATGCCGTAACCCTTTTACCTATAAGTAGTAACCTTTTTACCTGTAAGTAGTAACCCTTTTACTTGTAAGTAGTAACCCTTTTACTTGTAAGTAGTAACCCTTTTACCCATAAACAATATGTCTTTTCCTGATTTAGCTAGACGCTTTTTCTTTTTATAAACGATATCAGTAGACTGTTCTTTAGAATATTGTACTGCTTCAGTAGTCACTTCTTCCTAAGTCCTGCTGATATAGTAGACACAGCA